>OGQX01000050.1_pt1 | contig 121786 bp, 136 predicted proteins | sample 1553291 | NCBI WGS metagenome assembly OGQX01 (sample SAMEA2580030, study PRJEB22360) | human gut metagenome | biome: human gut; feature: human-associated habitat; material: faeces | place: Denmark | collected 2008/2010
CGCGAGCTGGGTTCAGAACGTCGTGAGACAGTTCGGTCCCTATCCGGCGCGGGCGGAGGATATTTGAGAGGAGCTGTCCTTAGTACGAGAGGACCGGGATGGACGGACCACTGGTGTATCTGTTGGCTATCAGAGCCATGGCAGAGTAGCCAAGTCCGGAAGGGATAAACGCTGAAGGCATCTAAGCGTGAAGCCCCCCTCAAGATGAGATATCCCTCACATAAGTGAGTAAGATCCCTTGAAGAGTACAAGGTAGATAGGGCAGAGGTGGAAGCACGGTAACGTGTGGAGCTGACTGTTACTAATCGATCGAGGGCTTGACCAAAAGAAATCGGAGTTCTGTATGAAGTTTTGAAGGTATCAGAAATAAGGCAAAAGTCCTATTGATTTTTGCATAAGAAAAAAGTAAAATAAATGACGTATCTGATACGTCATTTTATATATAGGGGATTGGTCAAATGGTATGATAGGGGTCTCCAAAACCTTTGGTGGGAGTTCGATTCTCTCATCCCCTGCTCTTAAAACACCGAGTTTACGGTGTTTTTTTTATGTCGTGTTGCATTTCGTGTTGCATACTATCAAAATAATTAATTGCTATATTCCCCATTTTCTTTTCAGATTCCTCAAAAGTATGTCTGTACACATCTTTCAATACTCTATCATCTCCCCATCCGCCAGCCTGCATGATATAAGCATCAGGTATTCCAAGCGCATGTTGTATGCTTGCAGAGTAGTGACGTAAATCGTGGAAGCGGAAATGCTCGATACCTGCATTATTTAGCACATGCTCAAAACGTGATGTAATAATGTTTGGAGTCATATTTACACCATCGTTCGGCAATGCCATGAATGCATCAACAACAAACTGTGGAACAGGAACAAAACGATCACCTGCATAAGATTTCGGTGCTTTCACGATCCATTTATTATCAGGCGACAGAACCATCGTTTTATTTACATGGATAACATTATTTTTAAAGTCTGACTTTTTTAATGCTGATATTTCTCCGCGACGCATCATACCGAACGCGCCCAAGTATATAGGGACTTCCATTTCTGTTCCACTGGCTGCACTTATTAAAGCCTTGATGTCGCTTTCTGATGGAATGCTTCTCTCAATGCGTTTCTTTTTTGGAAGAGTAGTATTCAAAATAATATCCGGGTTGTATCGTTTTAAAACCGCTGTAATAAGACCATGCCGGTCCCTTACGGTTTTTGGAGACAGTGATCCAGAGATAGAATTTATATATTGCTGAATGATTTTTTTATTAATATCCCTTATTTTGTAATCATCGAGCATGGAAAATTCTTTTTGCATACTTCTGTATTTCCTGATTGATGCCGGAGATAGAATTTGAGAACGCTCAACGATATATGCATCCACAGCTTCCCGGAAGGTCAATTTATAACTTGAAAGATTACTCTGTTCTTTTTTATCGGCATACTCTGCTGCCATAGCTTCACATCTTCTTTTGCCGGCCGGGCTTGGATCGTCACATGTAAATGATTCATAAACCCGTTTCTTTTTTACATTTCCGTCTTTACCGGTAACATATTCATAGTGACTAAACACCAGACACCTCCAGGATCCGGAAGGTAATTTTTTTGCAGTAGCCATTGTATCATCCTCCTAAAATTAAGTATAAAAATAACAGCCAGTGAGTAGTATTTCACTTGCACATGACTGCCCTGAATGATACAATATATTTGTTGAGAGAATTGTTCATTCAGAGCAGTTACATTGCCGCTTCACTTCATTGTGAGGCGGTTTTCGTTTTGTAGAATTTAATTACATTATACATAAATAGAATAAAAAAGAAACAGGAAAATATCCCAGTTGGTGACAAATTGTTACCAACTGGGATATTGAAGTTGTACCGGTGCAACAAAAAGATACTGAAAAATGCGACAGCCTGAGATTTTTATTTACGCTTTTTTAATAACAATAGAATTCCCATCAAATTCTAATGAGAGGGATTTATCATTTACAGACACACCAAGTTTATCCGCCCAGGTCTTAGGGATGGAGACTTTACAATTATAAGCATTTTGACTGGCATTACCGCCAGCTTTTGCTATGATCATATTTGCATTTCTTTTTTCACTCGTCATCCCAGTTAATATCCTTTCCACTTATATATTCCCCCTGTTCTGCGGCTTCCAGGCGGGAACGTTCTTCCGGGGTAAGTTTTGTATAATCCGGATCCCATGCAAGGACAAGACGTTTTACAAATTCATAGGCAAAATCCTGTTCCTGTGCCGGGAGCATTTCAAGCATTGATACGGTATGTGCAATAGTGTTTGTCATAGAGAACTCCTTTCTTTCAGGTGGGGATATTACTTATAAATATCCCCACGGCTTCCCACATCCATGATGCAGAGAACCTCGATTTCATTATTTGTCAGATACTTGTAAATGATTCTGTACTTTCCGACGCGCAGCCGGTAACGACCGTCTTTATAACCACTCATTTTTTTAATATCGCCTTCGGCAGGCTTGTGAGTCAGTTTTTCAATGGCATCGAGAATCAGATCACGTTGAGGTTTTTGTAACCCTTTTAGATACTTGACAGCGGCTTTTTCGTATTGAATTTCCATTGCCTACCTCCTTCATCTGATATTATCATAACATATTGGTTACCAATAATCAAGATAAAATGATAAAAATTGAAAGAAATATTAATGCTTTTAATTTTTATTACCAGAATCTACCAGTATTTTCCACAAACGTATCGCTTTATAATTTCCCTATGGCAAAGATAAAAATTCAAGAAATCATGAAACTGAAGGATATAAAAGTAAGAGATCTGACAGAGAGTGTACCATTTTCCAGAGCTACTACATACCGGATCTTAAAAGGACAAAAGAATCCAACAATAGATGATCTGGAAGAATTTGCAAAAGGGCTTAAGGTACCGTTAGAGGATCTGTATGAATCAGAGTATTCCAGGGATAAAATAAAAAAGTTGTCTCAACATTGAGACAAACATTGCAAATGACAAGCATAATAAATATAATACAAACATAAGAACAAAGCGCGCTGTTGAAAACTACACTTACGGATGAAGATAAATGCCAATAAGGAGGGCAGCAGTATGCTTAAAATTATGAAAATACAGTTGAAGGAATATATAGACAGGATGGATCAGTCGGATGAGAAATTTCTAAAGCAGATATTAACGATTGTGAGAAAACATTGTAAAACAAAAACATGAAGAAGTGGAACACCGGAGGGCAGCAGTACCCTCCGGTGTTTTTTTGTTATGCTCGCTGTTTTTGCACCAGGTCAATTAGTGCATCCTGTAGAACCTGTGAAAAATTGATGTTAAGAGAAAGAGCCTCTTCATTCAGCCACTCTGGTATAGAAAGAGTTTTCTTAACAGAAGCAGAACTGGTACGTTTATAGTAATCTTCCATTGATTAAGTTTTTGGCATCTTCGGAAAAATCATGTCCGCTTTCCATATAAATTCTCATTATTAGTTTGCGAACTTTATCTTGCCCCAATCCATACATTCGGCAAAAGACTATTGCTGCTCTTAGGTTTTCTTCTATATCACGATCTTTTTTTAATGTATAAAAGAAACTACAAGGAATCATTATGGAATCATATAGTTCATCCATAGCAGGATTGTAATTATAATGAGTATTCTTTTCAGCCGGTGTTTGTTTTTTGTAATTCCAAATTAAATTAAATGCACCTTCGTAGTCATAATCTAATATCAAAGATAGGGCTTCATTTTCTAACTCTAAGTTAAAAGTTGCGGAATCATGAACCGTTTTGATAAGTTCAGAACCGGTGTCGGTGGCACAAAAATAGTGAGTTGAATCGCCAAGGAAAGAAGATAACTCTTCCAAACTGATATTTTCTAATATTCTTTTTTGCAGATCAGCTTTTTTACCAGAAAGTGGTAATTCAAAATGCCTAAGAATATTTTTTAAATCATCAACCTTAAATCTTTTTAGGTTTATCTGAGAAATGGTAAGCAGTCCAGCAGAAATTATTTTTTTTATTTCATCTGAGTAATTTATATCGTATTCATAGTACCAATATTGCGCAATATTGGGATGTTCAAGGACGCGACCATCAAGATATTTTAAAAAGAAAATATCAGTCGACAACATAGGAACATTACTGGTATTTGGTGAAATATTGCACAATTCTTGATAGGATGGAATCGCAGTCTGAAATCTCTTGCTTTGTAAGTCATTATTTATATGTGGAAGGTCAAGCATTTCACTATCGTAGATACCTTCTCTTTGTAAGGCTTCTTCATATCCTAATTGTACAAGATATGGAACTTCCTCATCTGTTATGGAACTGCCATCTGGATGAAATATTACTCCATTATGCTCAACATATTGTTCAGAATGAATAGAAGGTGAAGGTTCGATATTAGTAGGTTCGTTCTGTGTATTTACAGAACAAGTTGCTACTGATTGACCAACTTGATATGTTGGTGAATCAGGAATATTGTTTATAGCTACATTAGAAGCTGAATCAGTACTTGTTTTTTTATTAAAAGCAATTTTGGTTAGTAATATTCCGATTATAGCAAAAATGAAAGCCAAAAGGAGACAGAGGACAATAGGAATTGATGGATTTATAAAACAATTTATAATTCCACCAATGGAACACAATAAAAAATAAATTCCAAAAAAACCACATATAATTCTTGATAAAACAGAAAAAACTTTTTTCATAACATACCTCCTAGTCGTGATTAATAGAATAGTACCACAAATATAAGAAAAAGCATATAGAAAAACCGGAAGGAAAATTAATCCTTCCGGTTTTTGCTGTTTTCAAATAATTGATCAATAAAATCTTCTGCAACTTTTTTTGACTCAGGGGACAACTGCTTGTAAGTACGCACCATATTAAGTAGCATTTGGTAAAACTTGTCGTCTGGATTTTCTAAAACCTCAGATATTAATGCTGCATCTTCGTCATCAGGAATCTGAAACATATCGCCTTCTCCAGTGCGGAGCCACATTTCATTCACATTAAATTCCCGGCAAATTGATAAAAGAACAGCATCTGTCGGGTTGCGTAAACCAGTTTCATAATTTGTAACAGTGTTGCCTTTAACGCCGATTTTTTCACCAAATTCTACCTGCGTCAATTTTAATGCTTTCCGTATCTCTCGTATTCTTTCTTTCAAAATCACACCTCCTTGCATAAAGAATATAACATTAAAAACTCACAAAGTCAATATTTTGATATTGACATATAATCACGACGTGATATAATAAACTCACAAAGTCAATAGTAACGAAAGGAGAAAAACAATATGGAAGAAGTAAAAAAAGAATTGGTTGAAAAAATGGCAAAGTTAAAACCAATCGATTTTATCTTAGCACAGAACACAATAGATGTATTACTTGCCAGAGACAAGATCGAGACATCAAAGAAACAGCTTGTGCAGCAGTAGAGAGGAGATGAGAGAGGTGGAATGTACTAATTGTGGGAATGTCAATATATCCCAAACGGCTAATTTTTGCATCATATGTGGAAAGAAATTAAAGAAAGGGTGCAAATGTTGGGTAAAAAAACAGGACAACTATGATTGCGGAAAAGACAGTTGCCCTGGATATGGACTTTTTTTACAAGAATCAAAGTCCAAGCGATGATTTTGCTAGTTCGCAACCGAAATCAATTGCAAATTGGCGAATTGCCTCTGCTGTAAATTTACCACATGTTAGAAGTGCTTTTTGAATTCTAATAGTTGCAAGTTTGGTTTTGGGCGTTTCAACAATGATATCTGGAAGGGAAGCTTCAAGATTTTGTCTTTCTAATTCAGAGAGTTCAGCATCTTCTTGAATCATTAATGCAGTTGCTTCTATTGCTGCAGAAGTCCAAGGGTATGGTTTTCCACACGAACGGCAGTAGGAAGGTTTTTCAAACTCAGGTGTATATGTAACAACTGCATTGATATGCCACTCTTTAATTGCTGAATTGCAGTTGGGGCATTTGGAAATTAACTCAGCTCCACATTTTTCGCAATATTCAGTTGATTTAAGCGGGTGCCGTTCGATAATAGAGTGTCCATTAGTACATATTTTTACAAAAAAATCAGACATATAAGATCTCCTTTCGTGATACTCGGACGCGGCAACGTCCTGTAAGGAAAAGGATAGCATAGTGGGGAAGAAACTACAAGTTGGAAGATATAGCGGAGATGAGAAGGGAGATGAGAAGAATGAATTCATCAGATGGAATCCGAAGCCTGGAGATTGATTTTGACAAAGAAATTTTAAAAATTAATGGGCAGGAAGTGAAAGAAAGGACTGTAATTGTCTCGCTTCCGGGTCCGGAAGGATATAAGTATAAAAAAGCATTCAATATGAATAATGAGCGGATTTCCGGAAGCAGAGAAGTAATAGATGTCTGTTATTACAGAACAGCTAATGATAGTAAGCCTTGATAACAGCAATATGTCCCTGATACTTCATGTAATCAAGAGGAAAAGACAAGAAAGCAGATTGCGTAATAGTAAAAAGAAAATCCACGTTGCAGACGCACAACGTGGATTACGAAGTGAAGTTTTTCACATGACGCGGAAAAGATGGCAACAGTCAGGGATTTTTAAAAGTCCGAGGTCAAAATTCTCCTCAATGAAGAAAGTGCCAGATTGAAAACCCTGTTCCCACTGGATACCGGTGAATGAAATGTTGTCGATGCGGTCACTAAGAGCTGCTTTCTCATCAGGAGAAAGTTGTGAAAAATCAATGTGGTACTGATGTAACATAAGAAACCTCCTTGTTCAGTTGATAAGACAATTATAAAAAACAAGGAGCGGGAAATGCAAGGAAATAATTGAAAGGAGAAAAAAAGTGGGCAGTAAATTATGCGAGAACAAAGAAAAGAAACGCTATGACTATGTAGCCGGTTTATTGACTGGTGGATTCAGAGCAAAGAATCTGACAACGAAGGACGTGAGTTTAAAAAGCGGGATTCCAGAGCGGACAGTTACAGAGCGAATCAACCATCCGGAAAAGATCAGGTTGAAAGATTTATACAGCTTGACGGATTTGGCGGGAATAAAGATCACGTTTGAATATAAGGAGATGCCGGATTAAGGAGAGTGACAATGAAAAATAAGAAACCATTTTATGTGATGGCAATCGTAATCATCATCATGTACGCAGTGATCTATATTTTACGACCGGCGCTGGTATCTGGACAGCCTGTCTCCGGTGTACTTAAACAGATCACACCAGTTGCACCGGTGCAACAGCCGGAGACAACACCAAGTCAGGAATATACAACATGCACTATAGATATTGCAGAAGAAGAATACTGGGACAGCCTGGAACTGCTTGCGATCTGCGTGGAAGCGGAAGCAGGAAACCAGAGCCTGGAAGGAAAACGCCTAGTTGCAGATGTGATTTTGAACAGAGCAGAGGATCATTCCGGACAGTGGCCGGACACGATCTCAGGCGTGATATCCCAGAAGGATCAATTTACATCATATTGGGATGGAGGGATGGCAGGCATCTGGGAACCGTCAGAGGAGACGTACCAAGCGGTAAAAATGGAAGTAGAACAGAGAGGATATCCGGGAATTTATTATTTCCGGGAAGGTCAGTGGTCTGATTATGGGACACCATGGAGAAAGACCGGAGCACATTATTTTTCGAAGAAATGAGGAGAGAAAGATGATCACATTAGATTTGACAAAAGAAGAGACTTTTATGCTTCGTGATTTAACAATCGGGATGGACTGCGGGTATGAGTGGATGCAGGAGATAGCAGACAGTCTGGAAGAGAAGCTGGGGGAAGCAATAAAAAAACCGCAGATGAAGCGTTCGGAGTTCAACCAGCAGATTTCCGACACAAAAACACGATGGGAAAATAAAGGACTCGCAACTTCTATGATGCTGGCGAAAGAGGCGGAGCTCAAATTTTATTATGACATTGTGGAGGACGACAATGAAAACACCGGAAGAAATGGAAGACTGGGCGGCAAATTGTGCACAAAGTTTTGAGGCGGCATTTGTTGCAGGAAAATACGGACAGGCTGCCCTGTCGGCAGAACAGATATATACAGTCCTAAACTTTATTGAGATGAAACAGGAAGCAGAGTTGATCATGGAGCGGATCGGCTGGGGCAGGATTGAGAAAGCATTTTCGGAGGCAAGGGTAAATGTTGAACGAGGACCAGATAAGAAAAAAGCTGTATGACCAGACGGAAATATTTAAAGATCATATGATGAGAAAAGAGTACCTGCAGGCAGTTTTATGTGCAGATCAGGCATCCATGGTTGTGATGTGCCTGGATATGGGAGAAGAAGTCAGAGCGGAGCTTTTTGGAGTACGTGATAAGAATAATCCGGTAATTGGCTTAATAGATGAAGCACAGTATATAAAAGCTCTTGACTGGTGCATTTTCCACGGGTTTTCACATACAGTACATACGTTCGAAAATATAATAAAGAAAGAGCATTGAAATGCTAGGTTTCAATGCTCAGATAGGTGCAATACACACCATACTTATGACAGGTATAGTGTATCATGCGCCTGCTGAAAAAGCAAGAGAAAACGGGGAAAAGCCCCGGCTTATTTAACAATCTCAATATATTAGAGATCCGACACAAGGTGGGGATATGGCATACAGGCATGATACTTATAAATACAAAAATAAAAAAATCATAGAGCATGAGTTTAAATATGCGGGACGGTATGGAGCAAAGGGAGAGAAGAGGGCACAAAGAAAAAAAGCTACACCGGAGCAGATGAAAAAACAGAATCAGTATAACAGGGAAAAGTTAGTACTGAGGAAGATGAGAAATAATTTTAAAAGAGGAGATCTGTGGATCACATTAAAACTCAAAAAAGGAGAGAGAGTATCTGCACAGGAAATTTTAAAAATCAGGGAAAAGTTTCTTCGCCAGCTTAGAGGTGTGTATAAGAAAAGGGGACGGGCACTTAAATATATGTGCAGGATCGAGATTGGAGAGAGGGGAGGAATCCATATACATATACTGGTCAACAGAATAAAAGGCACACCGGGAACAGCGGAAGTTATTTCACAGATATGGGGACGGCTGACAGGTGGTCATGTAAATTATGCACCGGTATACGAAGAGGGACATTTTAAAGATCTTGCGGATTACCTGGTAAAAAAACCAAAAGAGGAGATCACAGGTCAGTTGACACTTTTTGGAACAGAGGAAGAAAGAAAAATTTTTTCAGAGTACACCTGCTCAAAAAATTTAGAACTGCCGGAGAAAGAGACACATGATTATAAACATTGGACACTCAGGAAACTGGTCGAGAATGGTCCAGAGCCGAAGCCAGGTTATTACATAGACCGGGACAGCATCCGGCACGGAAAAAACCGGTACACCGGCATGTCGTACTACTACTATACAGAGATCCGGTTAGAACGGGATGCCGGGGAGATAAGAAGGGAGCGTGAGGACTTATACGGGCAGTCAGTATATACACCGCTACGTCCATAAAGGGCAGATGGGAACGCGACGGCTACGTCGGCTACTGCCTGGAATATTACCCGCCGGGGAAAAGTCTGCCGGAGATCAGAAAGCATATTGAGGCGGTCGAACATATGAATGCCAACCGGGCAGAGATGGAAGCTCTGATACGGGCATTTTCCCGTATGAGAGAGAAATGCGAGTTATCCATTTATACGGACTCAGAATATCTTTTCAACGGATTTGCCGGACGGGAAGATGTGACGCGCTGGGTTAAGAGCGGATGGATCACAACCAGAGGACAGCCGGTCAAAAATAAGGACAAGTGGCTGGAGCTGATCAAAGGAAAGCAGGGGCATTTATGCAGCTTTTATCTGAAACAGCCAAATGCATACACGAAGGAACTGATAGAAGAAATGGAGCGAAGGGAGAAATAAAGGATGTTTGAGAGATTTGGAGAATTTGACAGCGCGGAAGAGCTGAACCTTACAGCGGAAGGTTTGAAAACAGAAGGAGATATGGAAAGCCTGCTGATCCTGGCAGAAGAGAACGGGATTGATAAAGAGGATGCTGAAGATTACATGGATGACCGCACAAAGGAACTTGTAACACCGCTCATGGCAGCACTTGGAAAATTAAGAGTAGAGAGCAAAGACTTGGAGTTAAATGGTGTACTAGAGGACTGGAAGGATGCCATTGTTGATATGTGCACAGAGGATAAAACTATACAGCGCGCTGTCTGCAAAAAAGGTAAAAAACTCCGGGATTGTCTTGCGATAATGTTGAGATTTGCGTTTGAAAATAAGGTACAGGTAAGTGAAAAGATAGTCAAAGCTACAAAAGTGATGCATAACGGAAAAGAAGAGCCGATGAGAGGACCGGTGTATTTAGGATTTCCAAACAAAACAGATGTTAAGAGAATAGTGAAAGCTTACTACCTGGAGGAAAAACGATGATAGCATACAAAGGATTTAATAAAGACCTTACATGCACAATGGGAAAAGGAAGATTCCAGTACGAGGTAGGGAAGTCCTACAAGGAAGATTCTGCAAAGTGTGCAAGTACGGGATTTCATTGCACAGAAGAGCCTATAGAGGTATTGAGCTGGTATGGGAATGATTCATCGAGATATTGTATCGTGGAGGCGTGTGGAGACATTCACGAAGACGGAGATGACAAAATTTCATGCACAGAAATGAAAATACTGAAAGAAATTACATTGCAGCAGTTGGGAGCGCTAGAGTGTAAATGGATACAGGAACATCCAGAGAGAAAATATAGCATACACGTCAAGAAAGATAGCGCAAGGGCAACGGGGACGGGAATGGTGATTGTAAGAGGGAAGAATCCAAAAGCGGCAGGAGATGAAGGTTCAACGATATTCTTACTTCGAGAAGGCAAGGGAACAAAAGAGATTGAAGAAGTAGGAATTTATCTGATAGACGGCGTGCAATATATGCCTGATACATATTACAGGGTGGACGGGAGAAAATACAGATGCGCAAAGAAGAGTTAAGACGATTACGGGCACTGCCGGCAACAAAAGAAATGATGTTCAAAGGCAGACAATTCCAGGAAATCGAAGAGGAAACATGGTGGAACCACAAAAAAAGAAAAGTAATAATGCCGGAATACGATGTGCTTTTTAGAGTTCAGAATTTGTCAGGATATATAAAAGTGGCAGTATTCCTCCCGGAAGATATAAGGAAGGACATAAAGAATCCAAGATATGAAATATTCTTAAACGTAGAAGGAGAGGAATATATAACACGAGAATTAGACCAGGATGGAAAAGAAGTGCGATGGCTGAGTTCAATGTTAGAGAATTTACCAGAAGTTCCAGGATTTGGATATTGGAGCAATACAAAGTATTTCATCGGGAATGACGGAATGAGAACATTAAACAATTTGAAACTGGAACATGACAGCCAAAAGCCAAGTAGAGGAGGATATCGCCTGCAGAAATGGCAGCAGGAGCAAAAAGATAAAGAAACAAAAAGGAAAGAGGATAAAGAACAAAAGCCATGGGACGAGGATATGGCGCTTATCCCTAAGATTATGCCTGGATTTAAAGAATGGATGCGCAAGGAAGCCGCCGAGCAATATTATATGATATACGAATACGACTCCAGAGGAGCAAAAACGGGGTATTGCTCTAGGTGCAAGAGGGTGGTTCCTATATCAGGTGCAAAACACGGTGAAAAAACAAAGTGTCAGGCGTGTGGGGTTGAATCAATATTTAAGGCATCAGGAAAAATACAGACATTAAGTACAGGAACATATTACGGGGAAGTTATTCAAAAATTTAAAGGCGGAATTGTAATAAGAGGATTTGAACAAAGACAATGGTATAGAAATAGAGACTACAGAGACCCTTATGTAAGAACGAAAGAATACGAAAGAATCATGATATTTGATAATGGTGTAATCAGAAGATATGAGTGGGATTCGTACAAGAATAAATACGATAGATGGATACTAGACAAAGGTTACATGCCAATAGACAAAAGGACATATTACTGGCAGACGAGGATAAAACTGTATAAGAAAAATCTTTCAAGCCTGAAAAGAAACACACTCCTAAAGAGAAGCGCGATTGATTTATGGCCGGATCTTCCTGTATCGACGACCGTGTATATTGCAATGGAACAAGGCAATCCGGCAATAGAGATGTTAGCGAGGATTGGTATGTTCAGACTTGCAAAAGGAATCATGAAAGAGCCTTACGACAAAACTTTGTTAAAACAGAATGAAACAGAGATAGCAAAGATGTTAAAGATTGACCGCAGCAGGCTGAAGAGATTAACTTCCATGGACGCAAATGTCAATATGCTCAGATGGATGCAGCTGGAAAAGGTGGCAAATACAATTTGGCCGGATGAGATGATAAAAGATTTTGGAGAAGCCAATATACTTCCTTCGAGTTTTGGATTCTTGAAAATTAAATTGAGTTTTGTTCAATGTTACAACTACTTGATGAAACAGGCTAAACTCATGGACGAGACGCTACAACAAACTCTTATAACTTGGAGAGACTACCTGTGCATGGCGGAGCAACTGAAAATGAATGTTAAAAATGAACAGATAGCAAAACCTAAGGACGTTAAAAGAGCACACGACGAGGCTATATTAAATAGCCAGAGAGGAAACTTAAAGAAAAAAGCAAAAGCGATCGAAAAAAAGTGGCCAAAGGTAAATGAACAGCTGGCAAAACTTAAAAAATACGAGTTCGCTTTTGGTGAATATGCAATAGTAGCACCGAAAGAGGTTTTAGATATTGTCATCGAAGGAACGGTACTGAATCATTGCGTACACACATGTGATTATTATTTTGAGAGAATACAAAAAGATGAGAGCTATCTATTCTTTCTAAGGAGAAGCTGTCAGCTAGACGTTCCTTGGTACACGTTAGAGGTTGAACCATCTGGAAATATAAGACAAAAAAGAACGACAGGGGATAATCAAAATGCTGACTTCCAAAAAGCAATAAAATTTTTGGAAAAGTGGCAGCAGTATTTTAGGAAACAACTGACAGAAGAGGAAAAACAGCTCGGAGAGAAAGCAAACAAATTGAGGATTGAGAACTACGCAAACCTCAGAAAAAACGGCAATAAGATATGGCATGGAAAGCTGGCGGGACAGCTCCTTGCAGATGTACTGGAACAAGATTTCATGGAGGCAACAGTATAGGAGGACAGGGATGGAACAAATAATTGAATATCAAAAAACATACCAGGAATACAAAGCAGAATTAGATGGAGAACTGCAAAGAACAGCGGAAGGATTCGTAAGAATTGGCTATCTGCTAAAGGTAGCCAGAGATACAAATATTCTGAAAGAAAGCGGATATACAAATGTAACGGAATTTGCCAAGGCAGAATACGGCATTGATAAGACGCAGGTAAGCAGATTTATACATATCAATGATAAATTCGCCGAGAACGGTTATTCAGATCATCTTCTGCCGGAGTATCAGGGATATGGATATGCAAAGCTAACGCTTATGATGCAGTTGCCGGATGCAATCAATGAGGGACTGACGCCTGGTTATTCCAAGGCAGAGATACAGGCAATTAAAGACGAACTGGACGAGGAAAATAAGGTATCGGACATCGAGAGAATGTTAGAACCGATAGGACCGGACAAGGATGAAGAACTTGAGCAGAATACCATCGGTAAAGTTGTTCTACAGCTTGGAGAGGATGAACCGGAACTATTCGTGGAAATGGCAAAGCGGTTTGCAGATGAATACTGGAGTGTCGAGGATGTAAAAGAAGTATTGGCACCGCAGGGAGAAAAAACTTATTCCGTTAGAATTCCGGGAAATGGAAGAATGATGCTCATGCTCAATGATGAGTCAGAATGCCGCATTGTTAATAGCCGAACTGAGGAAAAAGAGCTGATAGGATGGGGAGATATAGGTGCAGCGTGGCTGCAGCTGATGCAGTTAAATAAGGAACCAGAAACAAGATGGACAGAGCTTTACCGCAAACCATATCCTAAAAAACAGGAAGTTGCACCGGTGCAACCGAAGAAAGAATCTAAAGTAACGAAAGCTAAGCTGGAACAGAAACCAAAGAAAGAGACGATTAAAGAAAATCCACCGATGCAGCAGAAACAGGAGACACCCAAGACACTGCATGACATTGAGCCGGATATTCCGGAACCGTCCACGATCGAGCCGGAGGAACAGCCGGAAGATATTAAGACAGATGAGCCGGAGGCGGCCGGCGAGCAGCAGTTACCGGGACAGGACAGCATTGAGAACCATCCGGAATACATGCCAGATGAACCGGAAAAAGAGGAAAAAGAACTGGAAATCACAGAAAATGAACCGAAAAGTACAGGAAACATAACAGAAAATGCAGAAAACAGTATGACTGATAACAAAAATATAAACAGAGGATATAAATCGGCGATCGCAAATAATCTGAACAATCTGCAGAACCTCTGGAACTCCGGAGATCCACACAGGATAGAAAAAATGATTTCCATTCTGGATGATCTGCACTGGAGGTTAAAGAAGGTTGAGGAAATCGAAGATACAGAAAATGAGGAGGACTGACATGCGGTACCGGACCAGAAAAAACATGAAGTTCCAATTCGATGAAGAAACCCGCCGGATCATCTATTACCGCGACGATGAGAGCTGCATCTTCTGCAGACGGCAGTACCACATGGAAAATAAAGATCCGATGCTCTACCGAGCAAAGGACATCATGCATTACATAAATAAGTCCCAGGGCGGACTTGGCGTACCACAGAACGGAGCAGTAGGCTGCCGGTACCATCACATGTTATTGGACAACGGCAGTAAAGGACTCCGGTCAGAGATGATCGTAATATTTAAAGAATACCTGATGCAGCAGTATCCGGACTGGAATGAAGACGAGCTGCGGTATAAGAAATGGGATTTTCCAACTTTTGGTTAATCAATATATCACAGGATACCAGTAAACGCGCGATTCTCCGGCAACCGGTGCCGGAGAGAAAGGAGAAAAATGTGCTCAACAGCAAAGTGTATATAAAAAAGTGTGTTATCTGCGGAAAAACCTATGAATCAATATCAGCAAGAGCACTTACCTGTGGAAAACCGTGCAGAAATGAGTACCGCAGAAGAAAAGACAGAGAGAAAAGAAGCGTAAAAACATGTAGAAACAGTACATTAGATGATGCTTTAAGAAAAGCAAGAGAAGCCGGGATGAGCTACGGAAAGTATGTAGCGACGGTAGAGAGGATAGCAAAATGAAAAAGAAGGATGTATTGGAATTAAAAAGAAGATTAACGAAGAATGACTGCACATTTTCCCGTATTTGCGGCTGTTATGTAGACGGGGATGGAAACATTGTGACAATGTTCGGAGAGACATTTTTAAACCTGCCGGATGAAGAATTTTACAAATATCTGGATATTGCAAAAGGAATTTTCAAAGGCAAACTGAAAGATAATATGCTGAATCTGAAACTTTCACAGGAGGCAAAGAGAGAAAACGACGTGCAGCAGTTCCTGCTGGCCATGAGAGAGACCGGATTAAAAAACGAAGACATGCTGCAGGCATTCTATGAAAGAGTGATTGACAATTATGATCATGTCGGAGACTACCTGATCCTGCTTTACCGTGATGCCTACGATGTTATAACAAAAACTTCTGATAACAACAAAATAGATGAATCAGAGGACGTCTACGAGTATATACTCTGTGCCATCTGCCCGGTAAATCTGACAGCACCGGGACTGGCATATAGCGAAAGCGAGAATGCGATTGTAAACAGATTCCGTGATAAAGTAGTCGGCGCACCGGATACAGGATTTTTATTCCCGGCATTCACGGATCGTAAGGAAGATCGAGATGCAATGCTCTTTTATACGAGAGACACGAAAGCGCCGCACCAGGAACTTGCACAAGGATTAAGATGCGTCATGCAGACAACAGCGACGGAGCAGAGGGAGATATTAAAAACGGTCATCACGGAAGTGCTTGGAGATAGCGATGAGGGAATCGAGATGTATGAAGATTTCCACCGCGTCCTGGATGAAAAACTGAAAGAGGAAGCAAAGAAAGAGCTGGAACGCACTGAACAGCAGAAGTTAACGCTTGGAATCCTGGAAGAGACGCTGGAGAAAGCAGACACGCCGACGTCATGTATCGAGGAGATTGTAGAGTCATACCGGAGTGCTTTTAAAGAGACACCGACGATTGCAGCAGTAATCGATGAAAAGGCGGTAAAAGCAAGTCATAAGAGAGATAGCATCGAGCACATGAAAAAAATGCTGAAAGATGCCGCAAAAGAGATTGAGATCTTAAATGGCGGAGAGACGGAACTGTCAGAGAGAATACGGGAAGTTACGGGCGTTTAGGAGGAATCAAATGCATAGAGACAGTAAAGAACGCAACAGAGCGGTTAAATCGCTGACGGACAAGCGAACGAGAATACCGAAGCATCCAAACCCGGATGCATTGAGAAATTTTAAGGAAGTACCGTATCGGTTGCGGTACGGGAAGGAGAAGAAGGATGCTGAATAAAGAGGAATATATGAATGAATTATTGGAGTTTGCATGTACAGACAATAAGTTTGCTATTACGAAAGATGGAAAGCTTCGGGAATGTCGTGGTGTAAGATGCAACGAGTGCGCGCTTGAAAGCGATGGTATGGATAGTTGCGACGATTTACGCAGAAAGTGGATGGAACAGGAGTACAAAGAACCACATGTTGATTGGAGTAAGATTCCGGTTGATACACCGATTTTGGTTAGATCAAATGAAAAACACGCTTGGATTCGTAGATATTTTGCAAAATACGAAAATGGATCAGTGTATGCATGGGAACAGGGTGCAACATCTTGGAGTGCTGAAAGACCGGCATATATATGCGACTGGAAATATGCCAAACTGGCAGAAAGCGAGGATCAGAATGTCGATAAGCAGGATTAAAAACCGGATATCTGAGGCAGCAACAGAAGCCTGCGGGTATTCTCCACTAACAAAAGTGGTTTCGGAGGAAGAAATCAACAGAATCTTGGAGCAGGAAAGCGAATGGATTCCAGTAAGTGAGAGACTGCCGGAAGAATCTCTTAATAGTGTAATTGGATGGGATACATATCGAAACCGTTGTTGCTTTGTACAATATTTGGGAGGACGGTTTGTCCTCGGTGATGATATTGATAGTGTAAATGTCACAGCCTGGATGCCGCTGCCGGAGCCGTACATGGAAAGCGAGGGATAGCAATGGAATATGGCTATATCAGAGTTTCTTCCAAAGAGCAGAACGAAGCCAGACAACTTGATGCATTGCATAAACAGGGCATAGAGGACAAAAATATCTATATGGATAAACAGTCGGGTAAGGATTTTAACCGCCCGAAATATAAAATCCTTTATCGCAAACTGAAAAAAGGAGATGTACTGTACATAAAAAGTATTGACCGGATGGGAAGAAACTATGATGAAATTATACAGGAATGGCGCCGAATCACACGTTTTCGTGAAGCTGATATTGTGGTGTTGGACATGCCGCTGCTTGACACGAGGCGGGGGAAAGACCTTATGGGTACATTCCTGAGTGACATTGTATTGCAGGTGCTTTCCTTTGTGGCAGAGAATGAGAGAACCAATATCCGGCAGAGGCAGGCAGAGGGAATTGCGGCAGCAAAAGCCAGAGGTGTGAAATTTGGCAGACCATCAATTCCATTGCCGGAGAATTTTGACCAGATGCGTAGGAATTGGAGAGCCAGACACATCACAATAGAGGACGCGGCAAGGGAGTGCGGAATGTGCACAAAGACATTTTATAGTAAGGCGGTAAAAGCAGAAATGGAGGAAAATGATGCAGAATAGATTTTTATCCCGTGAAAAGCGGATTGATAATGGGGAATGGGTGGAAGGATATTTATATGGTATCTGGGAGAGAAGATATATCCTATGGGGAATGACCAATGATATCCCGAACATGGTCGAAGTAGACCCAGAAACCGTCTGCCAGTGCACCGCAATGCCTGATAAGAACAACAAACTGATCTTCGAGAATGACATTGCCATAAAGCATAATGATGATGATAAAGAGCCATATCTGATTAGATGGAGTGAGAATTACGCAGCATGGGAACTGGCACAATGCGGATGTGCTATGTACGGATTTTTCGATGTTGATTTCGGCGAAATAGAGGTAATCGGTAATGCGATTGATAATCCGGAGCTGTTGGAGGTGTAAACATGACGGAGAATGAAGCAATTGAAGAATTAAAATTTGATTGTAACGAACTTGGAAAAGCGATTCCGTGTGATACATCATGGGGGAAATCTTTTGAAAATGCTTATGCAATGGCAATAAACGCACTGGAAGAGGTACAGAAATACCGGAAAATCGAAAAAGACTTAAAAGAACGTTATCATGCCAACGTAGATATTCCGCTTTTGATGCACCACTTTATCGAAACGGTGTTTGAAGGGGAGAAGCATGAGGGATTTTGCCTTTTAACAAACGAGGATGCTAAGGTGTGGGAAGAATATAAGGCGATCGGCACACCGGAAGAATGCCGGACGGCGGTGGAGAAGCAGACAGCGAAGAAAGTGAAATCAATATCCCAGGTAAAAGACGGAGACAGCTATGTCGGTCTTATAGGGAGATGTCCTTGCTGTGGAGACATATTGGAAGAGGATACCGTATATTGTGATTGCGGTCAGAGATTAGATTGGGGGACGAGCGATGAGATTGATTGATGCAGACAATTTGCAGTTCAATGGGCGAAATTACAATAAAAGTCAGATGAACGCAATTCTTGATTTTGTGGATGCACAGCCGACCACCTATGACCCGGATAAGGTTGTGGAGCAGTTGGAAGAGGTATTATCTCTTGCAGATAAAGAAAAAGAACGATGTGCAAGAGAAAATCCATTGCAATTCGATTCAGCTAAAGGATATGCAACAGGTATATTTAATGCACTTGAAATTGTAAAGGCAGGTGGAGTTAATGCGTAAGTCAATCCCGAAGTCGGTCAGAAAATTAGTGTATCAGAAATACAACGGTCACTGTGCTTACTGTGGCTGTGAGATACCGGAGAAGGGTTTTAATGTAGATCATTTGCATTGCCTTAAACATTATGAGTACACAGAAGAATTTACCGGGATTGATGTACACGATATAAGTAATCTGATGCCGTCCTGCGGTTCATGCAATCGTTATAAGGCAACAATGGATTTAGAAACATTCAGAAAAGAGCTACAAAAAATACCGGACCGACTGAAAAGAGATGTGTGTATATACAATATAGCCTTGCGGTACGGCATGGTGCAGGAAAACAGAGAACCTATAAAGTTCTATTTTGAAAGGGTAGGTGGCACAGATGAAACAACCGAGCAAACCAACAAGAGCACAGAAAGAAATTATATCAAACAACAACCTGGTACCGGATCACTGGATGGTAATATCAGAGAGCCGGGACACATTAGAAATTATTAGCCGTAGAAGTGGAAGAAGAAAGGTGCTGACAAAATGATTTTTAAAGTAATCGCATTTATGATTATACTTTCAATATTCAGAGAAATGGATGAAGCAAAAGAAAAGAAAGATCTGTGCGACATTGTTTACTGGGGCATATTAATGACAATAACAATAATGGTAATGGGATGGGCTTAAATTAGAAATTTTAAAGAGGTGTATGCATGAAAAATATTAAGAATTTCAGGGCTATGGATTGTACCGGATGTCAATGCGATGGTTGCTATGAATGCCAGTCTGCAAATTGCGATATATGCTATCGCGCTGAGCACGCAAATGAAAACGATGAAGATATGTACTATATAGCTAAGAATAAAAAAAGATGTGATTTTGATTAAATAAACTGACATTTAATACATATGCAGCAGTAGACAACATTACACATGTAAATTATAATTATACAGAAATTACAAATATAATTATAAAGGAGAAAATAACATGCAAAATTTATCAGATCAGGAGAAAAAAGTATTAGAGATCATGAAGGAGTCCAAGCAGCAGTTGACGCCGGAAGAGATCACGGCAGAGATAAATAAGAGATACGGGCAGGTTTGGCCTGTACAGATCATAATAACATTTATGGCAAGATTAGAGAAGCTGGGATATACGGATACTAATAAACAATGAAGAACAGGCAGGGAGAAAAATAAAACAAGTAGAGGGGGGCAATGTCGTGGATAAGAAAGAAATATTTGAAATCTGCAAGAGCGTAGATAGCGCCATAGCTGCGGAACTGGCAGAATCCATCATGTATAAAGTATCGTTTGAAACGTTGGAATCGCACCACGGCATTCTCCCGATTAGCCGGAGGGGATTTTACCGGAAAAGGGAAACTGTGAATGGGATTATTAAGGAACGGACAACGCATCTGGTGGAAGAAAAGAACGGACAGCTGAGAGGCTTGTAAGTCAACAATTAGTAAGGAAAATTTGATTTTTTACAAGATACGTTATAATATAATTGACGAATGTAATATTTATAACATAAATAGAGGAGAAGTAAATGGAATCCACAATTATATCTACAATTATATCCACAATAATCACATTTTTAACAACGATAATTGGATTTATTATCAGTTATATACTGATTGTAAAACAGAAAGATTTGGCTGTACAACAGCAAAAAAACGAATGGCAGATAGAAAAATTAGCAGAAATAGCAGCAGATATATTGGATATGATAAAAGATTATGAATTATTAATTGCAAAAGTGGATATAGATGCAAGAATGCTCGGTGAAAGGAAGAAAAAGGTAAACGATACGATTATTTGTTATGGGACAGAGAATGTTGTGAAAATATGGAGTTATTATAATCATCTTATATACCAAGGTTTAGACGATAAAGTAGGGGTGGGAAGTGTTCAAATAATTGCACCATTGGTACTTTTAATAATGCAAATAAAATATGATGCTACAGATATAAAAACATCGCCGAAAGTATGGTATGTAGGATTTACATCACAAGAAATGCTGAAAACAGAATTTTATAATAAATCAATAGTAGAAATTAATAGAATAGTTGATTTATTGGACTTACCGTCTTTTTTTAAAAGCACAGATAACAGTATATATTAAAATATTTTACCAGTTGTTATTTTTATTAGGGCTTGTATTTTTTTGTACAAAATTTGGCACAAATCCTCTGATTGCTTGCTTTATAATTATAATATGAGGTCAAGAATACGGAGGGTAAATTGATGGAGACAGAACAGAAAAAGGAATATTTAAAAGAATATGAAAAAGCAGTGCGCCAGATGAAGCGTAGCGAGGAAAAGATAACAGAAATGCGCTTAAGCAAGATTATGCCATCTGTAGGCAATGACGGCATGCCACACGCACATAACAATACAGATCTATCTGCTTATGCTGCACTACTGGACGAAGAGGAAAGACGGTACATGAAAGCCAGATATCACAGAATCAAGCTGTGCCAGGAGATCACGGACAAGATAGAGCGGATGGATAATGAAGATGAAAAGGATGTATTGATGTACCGTTATATCCGGTTGATGAAGTGGGAGGATATCTGTGTGAAGATGGGATTATCATGGAGACGCACCCATTACATACATAATGATGCACTGAAACATTTTATAATTTAAAAGAGTGCATAGAAGTGCACACTCAAAATATGATATTGTTATACTAACCGAAAGGTTCAAAGGGAGATTGCGGCAGCAGTCTCTCTTTTTTCACGCTCACAACATTAAGCGGCTCCATGAAACCCAGGGGAGCCGCGACCTCCTTATGAACGGAGTGACAGGATGAACAAAGAAAGATACAGTGATCCAACAGCCGAACAGGCGATTGCGCATGTGATGAGGGAATATAGAGAAAAGAAAAAGCAGGAAGGTGGCAGCAGTGGCAAGGAGTCCGAACGAAAAGGCAGAGAAAGCCCGAAAACTATACAAAAAAGGAATGAAGCTGGTTGAGATTGCAAGTCAACTAGACGTTCCTCCCGGTACGGTTCGAAGATGGAAAAGTACATACCATTGGGATGGTGAGCATCAAAGCGAGCGTTCGGAAAAGAAAAGCGAACGTTCGGAAAACAAAAAGAGCGTTAGAAAAAAAGCTATAGCTGATGAAGTCAAGCAGGTAATGCAGAACACCGAATTGACCGATAAACAACAGCTTTTTTGCATACATTACATCCGGTGTTTTAATGCTACTAAGGCATATCAGAAAACGTATGGAGTTGATTATGCAACAGCTCTGGTGAATGGTTCGCGAATGCTAGGAAATGCTAGGATAAAAGATGAAATCTTGCGGTTAAAGCAGGACCGACTCAACAGGGAGTTCCTGAGTGAGTCTGACATCTTCCAAAAGTACATGGATATTGCCTTTGCGGATATGACTGATTTTGTAGAATTTGGAAACGGAACGTTTACAGATCCGGAGACGGATGAAGAAGTTCAATACAGCTATGTGAATTTAAAAGACAGTAAAGCTGTAGACGGAACATTAATTTCAGAGGTTTCCAAAGGGAAAGACGGTGCAAAAATTAAACTTGCCGACCGGATGAAAGCCTTGCAGTGGCTTTCGGATCATATGGACCTTGCCACCGAAAAGCAAAAAGCAGAGATTGTATTACTGAAAGCCAAAGTTCAGACGGACGATGGCGATGAGGTTACAGATGATGGATTCCTTGACGCTCTGAATGGAACTGCGGCGGAGGACTGGGGCAATGAAGAGGATTAAGCGGGTTTTCAAATTCCAGCCGTTTTCCAAAAAACAGCGCATGGTGCTGAACTGGTGGTGTAAGGATTCCCCGGTAAAAGACAGTGATGGCATTATTGCCGACGGAGCAATCCGATCCGGCAAGACAGTGAGCATGTCACTTTCGTTTATTATGTGGGCGATGAGCTCATTTAATGGTGAGAATTTTGCCATGTGTGGTAAAACAATCGGCTCTTTCCGGAGAAATGTACTATCTGGTTTAAAGATGATGCTTCATAGCCGTGGTTACACTGTTGCAGATCACAGGGCTGACAATCTGGTTATCATCACAAAGGGAGATGTGACCAATTACTTTTATATATTTGGTGGCAAAGATGAACGGTCACAGGACCTTATCCAGGGTATTACTCTGGCTGGTGTCTTTTTTGATGAAGTTGCGTTGATGCCAGAAAGCTTCGTGAACCAGGCAACAGGGCGATGTTCTATTGATGGTTCAAAGTATTGGTTCAACTGCAACCCGGATGGACCATATCATTGGTTTAAGACAGGATGGATTGATAAGCGGGAAGAAAAGCATCTGCTGTATCTGCATTTCACGATGGATGATAACTTGAGCCTGTCGGAGAAAATTAAGGCGCGATATCGTAGCATGTACACAGGTGTGTTCTATCGCCGGTATATTCTGGGACTATGGGCGATGGCTGAGGGCATCATTTACGATATGTTCGATACTGCCAAGCATGTGCTTTCCAATCTGTCAGACCTGGTCAATACAAATTACTATGTGTCTTGTGATTATGGTACACAGAATGCCACAGTATTCCTGCTGTGGTGTAAAGAACGTTCCGGGCGGTGGGTGTGCTGTCGTGAGTATTATTATTCCGGCCGTGACGAAGAAAGGCAGAAAACTGATACCGAGTATGCGGATGATCTGAAGCAGTGGCTTGATGGAATAAAGCCGGTAAAGATCATCATTGATCCGTCCGCAGCGTCATTTATCGCAGAATTGAAAAAGCGTGGCTATGCGATTAAGAAAGCGAAAAATGATGTGCTGGATGGCATCCGGTTTGTAGCATCGTTATTGAATGAAGGTAAGATTGCAATCAGTGATCAGTGTCCGAATACAATCAAAGAATTTGGATCGTACATATGGGATCAGAAAGCATCGGAGCACGGAGAGGATAAACCGGTAAAACAGCACGATCATGCAATGGATGCGCTGCGGTATTTTTGTTATACAATTATTCGCAAACCGGGTAGTATTGGTATTTTGAAGTGAGGGATAGATATGATATTTAAAATAGCTGCTCTTTTATTTGCAGTTTCTTTTTTTAAAGAAATGGATAAGGCAAAAGAAAATAAAGATTTATGTGAAATCGTCTACTGGGGCGCATTATTTATACCATCAATACTTATGATTTATTTCTACAGATAATTTAATCATTGGAATTGCGTGGAGATAGATAAAAAGTGGGAGAACAGCAATGGATATTGAAACAATGAAACAACTGATAAAAAAATATGAACCCGGTCACGCCGCGTTTGTGACGCGTGCAGCAGTGGCAGAGCGGTATTATCGCAACGAGACTGATATCCTGTTCCGGGACAAACCAAAAGACAAGGGAAAAGAGGAATCCGACAATCCGCTTCGCAACGCAGACAACCGGATTCCCCGTAACTTCCATGGTCTGATCGTGAACCAGAAAGCATCCTATGCGTTTACTGCACCGCCGTTATTTGATGTTGGAAATACTGCCGCAAATAAACACATCACAAAGGCTCTGGGGGATGAATATGCGAAAAACTGCATGGAGCTATGTGTAAATGCTGCCAATACCTCAATCGGTTGGGTGCATTACTGGCAGGGCGATAGTGGTTTTGAATGGGCGGTTGTTCCATCAGAACAGGTCATCCCGGTATTTGACCGGAGTTTAAAGCGTAGGCTGATCGGAGCCATGCGGGTATATCCGGACATCGACGATGCAACTGGAGACAATTATACCGTGTATGAATACTGGACGGATACAGAGTGCCAGGCATTCCGGCGAAGGGCGGGAGAGACACTTGATCTGCTGACATACTATGAAATGTTTGCTGATCCTGCTACCAGTGACATGACCGCCGATTATCGCCATGATTTTGGGGAAGTGCCATTTATCCCATTTTACAACAACAATATACATACAGATGATCTGCGAAACATAAAGCCGCTGATAGACGTATATGATAAGGTCTACAGCGGTTTTATTAATGATCTGGACGATATACAGGAACTGATTTTTGTGCTGTCCGGATATGGAGGACAGGATCTAAATGAGTTCCTTTCAGATTTAAAAAAGTATAAGGCAATAAAAATTGAAAGTGACGAAGATGGATCAGTGTCAACACTTAACATCGAGATCCCAATCGAAGCCAGAAACAGTGTGTTAGAAGCCACTAGAAAGGCAATCTTTGAACAGGGGCAGGGATTTGATCCACAGCCAGAGAACTTCGGGAACCAGTCGGGCGAAGCCTTGAAGTTCATGTATTCGCTATTAGAGATGAAAACCGGGTTGATGGAAACAGAGTTTAAGCTTGGTTTTGCACGTCTTGTCCGGGCAATCTGCAAATCTCTTGGAATTCAGTGCGGTACGATCATACAGACATGGACCCGTACCTGTATCAAGAATGATACGGAGCAGGCACAGATCTGTAAGGATTCCGTAGGGATTGTGAGCAAAAAGACGATTCTGAAAGCACATCCGCTTGTGGAAGATGCAGATGCAGAAATCAAGCAGTTGGAAAAAGAAGAGAAAGAAGCACAGGAGAAAGCAGATGCTTACGTTGGCGCTTTTAGTGCAAAGGGAAGGGAGACAGGCAGTGGGACGGACAGTGATGATTCTGGGAACGGAGTACCGGATAGAGATACACAAGTGGTCAGAGGATAGCGAATTAAGCAAAAATTCATGGGTTGGTTATTGTTGTTGTGACCTTCCACTGATTGTTATTGCAGATTTGGATGATGAAGAACATTTTCACTTTGATAACGAAGAGGAAAAGGATGTTTATTTCAAGAGTAGTCTGCGCCATGAAATTATTCATGCGTTTTTGAATGAAAGCGGCTTGAAAGATAACTTTGAGCACGTTCCGCGTATGGGACACGAGGAAACAATGGTTGATTGGATTGCAAATCAGTTTCCGAAAATCGCAGACGTATACGAGAAACTTGGGATTTTGTGAAATGAGGTGATTGCATGGCTGAACAGACAAGTGAATACTGGCAGGAGCGTTTTAAACAGATGGAAGATGCACAGCATGATACCTCCGTTCAGAAAGTGCAGGAGATCCAGGAACAATTTGACCGGTCCATTACTGCAATCAACGGAAAGATCAATGCATGGTATCAACGCCTGGCAGATAACAACGGTATTTCCATGCAGGAAGCAAAAAAACTGCTTAATGCGCAAGAATTGAAGGAATTCCAGTGGAATGTGGATGATTACATCAAATATGGCAAAGAAAACAAGATCAACGGAGCGTGGGAAAAAGAACTTGAAAACGCGTCTGCGAGGGTGCATATCGGCAGGCTGGAAGCCTTAAAGATTGAAATACAGCAGGAGGCAGAAAAACTGTATGGAAACTGTGTTGACGAGATAGACCAGCATATCAGGACTACATATACCTCTGATTTCTATCACACAGCATATGAAATTCAAAAAGGCGTCGGTGTGGGTACAACGATTAACCGGCTGGATCCACGAACTGTCGAGATGATCGTGTGCAAACCGTGGGCGGTAGATGGAAAGAACTTTTCAGACCGCCTGTGGGAGAACAAGACAAAGCTGATCAATAATTTACACAACAGCCTGTCGCGTATGTGCATTACCGGGGAAGCGCCGGATCGGGCAATAGCAGAGATATCAAAGCAAATGAAGGTATCCAGAGCACAGGCGGGCAGAGTAGTCATGACGGAATCGGCAGCAGTTGCAAATAAGGCAAGACAGGACTGCATGAAAGAACTGGATGTAGAGCAGTTCGAAGTGGTAGAGACACTCGACAGCCACACATGTGAGACATGCGGTGGGATGGATGGTAAGCATTTTCCTATGACAGAGTTCCAGATTGGTGTGACAGCACCGCCATTTCATCCGAATTGTCGTGGCTGCACATGCCCTTATTTTGATGATGAATTTGACAGTGTGGGCGAACGTGCCGCCCGTGGCGAGGATGGAAAGACCTACTATGTGCCAGGCAATATGACATATGAAGAATGGAAAAATTCATTTGTCGATGATGGTGTGTCAGATGAAAAATTTACAACCAAAAGAAAATCGACAGATGGATCGGTGGAAATACCTGATATTAAGTTTGCGACGAAGAAAAACTCTATAATTACTGCGAAACAGAAGTTTGAAGATACGATGACGGTATCTAAGGCATACGATGAATTGCCAATCAGAGTAAAACAGACTTTGAGTGATATAACATTTGAATTCGGGTGGGATGGAAGTGCTTGTGATATCGTAAATAGGACAATTAGAGTTGGAATCGGCACCAGCAAAGCGGAAATATTCCATGAAGTAGGGCATCTTATCGAAAATTATATGATGGATCAGGATGCTGTTCGAAAATATAAAGAATTTCTTGTTGATGGATTAACCTATAGTGATATAATAACAAAGACATATTACAATAGCGTAGGAAAATCCGTAGATATTTATATATTAAAAGGCAGTAGATTTGAAAGTGAATATCAAGCAAGGTTGTACATTAATAAAACGTCGGAAGCGTTGAAGCCAGATGGAACAATTAACGTGGATTTATTAGGCGAAAGTATATCTGAAGCATTCAGAAAGTACATGAACAATGAAATCGTATCTGATGAAGTGAAAAAGATGATTGAGGGTGTCGTTTTATGAGTAACAAAGAGGATTTCTTAAAGGTAAAGACATATGAAGAATATGACAGAAGAAGGGATGAATTTCGGAATCTTGATATTCGGGATCCCGAAATATTAAATCATCTTGACGAGTTGTATCCAAAGTTGGAAAAAAGTGGTTGGGAAGACGGAATAATTGAAGAAGTATATTCATATCTTCCAGATGGACAAAGAGTCTTGGGAGGAAAGGGAGATACAAAACCATCGAAAAAAAAGTGATAGCGAAGCACCACCAGTCAGAAATGGCATGGTGGTATTTTTATACCCAAACAGGAAGGAAAACACATGAAGAAGAACAAAATAATATGTGTAACAATAGCATAGGAATGTTCGGCGCCAAGAGGTGTGTATTTAGTAATAGCAGGGTAACCGGAGAGTTGCACCGGTGCAACCGCAAAATGTAAAACGATGGAAGCAGGATTGTAAACAGCAGTCCTGTTTTTATATTGTCCGAAAGCCTTAAGACGTTTAAACTGCGGCAAATTGCCCTTATGCATGGCATCAAAACTGCATACTGCCTGTGGAGGACACCACGTTTAAAAACGGTGCAGGAAAGGAACTATATGGAATTTTTAAAAGACATTTTAGGCGAAGATCTCTATAAGCAGGTGGCAGATGCTGTCAATGCTCATAACGGAAAACCGGAGAATAAGGACAAACAGGTAAAACTTGCAGACCTTGGATCTGGTCAGTACGTCGACAAAGGCAAGTATGATACCACTGTTGCAGAAAAGGAGAATCTTTCTGGTCAGATCAAGACACTCAATGTTACGATCGGAGATCTGAAAAAGAACAATGCAGATAATGAAACATTGCAGACTACGATCACAGACCTTCAGACGAAGTTGAAAGATCAGCAGACAGCCAACGAGCAGATTTCAAAGACCTATGCGTTAAAAGATTCCCTTACAAAGCAGGGAGTGCTTGACCCAGATTATCTGATCTACAAAGCCGGAGGACTGGACAAGTTCACTTTTGACAAAGAAGGTAAACCGGTCGGCGTAGAGGAAGCGGTAAAGCCATACAAGGAAGATCAGGCAATGGCGCATCTGTTCAAACAGGAGCAGTCAAAACCGCCGTATCATCCACAGGGCGGCACCGGTGGCGCGGGAACTGCAAACCCATTTGCAAAAGAGACGTTTAATCTGACCAAACAGGGTGAACTTTTAAAATCCAACCCGGAGCAGGCGAAAGCGATGGCAGCCGCCGCAGGGGTAACCATTTAGAAAGAGAGGTAACTATTTATGGCAATTACAAAAATTGCAGACGTGATCGTACCGGAACTTTTTAACCGGTATGTAATCAACAGAACTATGGAGCTGTCCGCGTTTTTCCAGAGCGGGATCGTGGTAAACAGCCCGGGATTTGATGCACTGGCATCCGAGGCGGCGAGAACACACAATATGCCGTTCTTTGAGGATTTACAGGGAGAATCCGAACCGACACTGGAAGATGTAAAGATGACACCGGCAAAGATCGGTTCTAACAAAGATGTATCCACCACAATTCTCCGTCAGAAAATGTGGGCTGCTACAAATCTTTCCGCAGCATTAGCAGGTGCAGACCCGATGAAAGCAATCGGTGATCTGGTGGCACAGTACTGGGCGCGCGATATGCAGAAGGAATTGATTGCGGTTCTTGCGGGTGTATTTGGAACCACCACGGCAGATCCAAGTGGAACACCGAAAGCGGAGACCAGGATGGCAGATCATATTCTTGATCTGACTACAGGAAAAGCAGAGGCTGCAAAGCAGATTAGCGCATCTGCATTTATCGATGCATGTCAGATGCTTGGAGATGCACAGTCGCAGCTTACCGGTGTGGCAATGCACTCTGCTACAAAATCTTATCTGAAAAAGCTGAACCTGATCGAGACAGAGCGTGATTCTACAGATGTTGAGTTTGACACCTATCAGGGCAGACGTGTGACCGTAGATGATGGATGCCCGGTTGCTGATAATGTATACACAACATACCTTTTCGGTAATGGAGCAGTTGCTTACGGCAATGGTTCTCCGGTCGGTCATGTTGCTACTGAGGTGGACCGTGACAAGCAGACTGGCGGCGGTGTGGATTATCTGATCAACCGTAAAGCGTTTATCCTGCATCCGAGAGGAATCGCGTACACCGGGGCAAAACGTGAGCATGTGGAGACTCCGACGAGGGCAGAACTTGCAATGGCAGAGAACTGGAATCCGGTATACGAACCGAAACAGCTTCGTATCGTTGCAATTAAGCATAAGATCGGGTAGCCTATGGATCTGGCAAAATTAAAGGCACTTCTTGGGATTGAGGATGATTCTAAGGATATGGTACTTGAATTTGTCATTGCAGATGTGGAGGAAATCATAAAAAACTATTGCCATGTGGAGAAAATGCCGGATGGATTGATAAACACCGGCTATCGCATGGCAATGGATCTGTATCGGAATGAAAATATTGGAAGTGAGTCGGCAGCAGTTGGCGCGGTTTCCTCTATTTCTGAGGGGGACACTTCTACCTCATTCCGTCAGTATGTGGATGACAATTTTAAGAGCACAGTGCTGAAAAATTATGAATCCTCGTTGAAACGATACAGAAAGGTGGCGTGGAGATGATCTCAGATGCAATTAAGAAAATGCAGGCAATGGCAAGAAAGGCGCAGGAAGAGACATACGATGGAAAATGCACAGTAACAGAATTTCAGCCGATCAAGGATCCGAAAACAAAGATCACATCGGAAAAGGAAGTGGTTGTGTTAGAGGATGAGCCATGCCGCCTGTCATATTCGAATGTCAGTGCAGTAGACCAGACGGAAGCTGCCGCAAAGACGGCACAGGTCACAAAACTGTTTCTGTCCCCGGATACACAGATCAAGTCTGGAAGCAAGATCACAGTCACGCAGGCAGGCATCACACGTGCATATGAATGCAGTGGTGTACCTGCGGTTTATCCGACGCATCAGGAGATTGTGCTTACACTGTCAGAGAGGTATGCATGATGGCAGGAATGGGAAGTTTTAATATCCGGGGACTTACGGAGCTGCAGAGAGAAATGGAAAAATTACAGGATCCGAATGCGTTTGTGGAGGCATGTGTGAAGGAACTGGCGGCAAGACTCTTGCGGTTAGTCATAAAAAGAACACCCGTCGGGGATTATTCCGGGCAGTCTTATACTTGTGAGACAGGTTTTTCACATAAAGGGAAAAAAGTGAAAGGCAAACAAGGCGGAACTCTTCGCCGGGGATGGACAGCGGGGCAACGGGCATCAGCAAAGGGATACGCAGACAGTCTTACGGTAAATCATTTCGGGGGCACCTACGTGATTGAGATCGTAAATCCGGTCGAATATGCCAGTTATGTTGAATACGGCCACAGAACCGCAAATCATAAAGGCTGGGTCAAAGGACATTTTATGATGAAGATATCCGAACAGGAGTTACAGAACATGGCACCGCAGATCCTTGAACGAAAAATCAGAAAATACCTTGGAGATATCATGAAATGATAAATGAAATTATAGATGCGATCAGCATTGCCTTAGACAGCGAGTTTGAGGATGGTTATAAGATCCACAAGGATGAGATAAAGCAGGACTTGAAAGAGCCCTGTTTTTTTATACAGTTGATCGACCAGAGCATAAGTCCGCTTTGCGGGCATCGGTATCTGCAAAATAATGCATTCTGCATCCAGTACTTTCCGGAATCTAAACTGAATCCATACGCAGAGTGCAATGATGTGGCAGAGCGTATGATGTTTGCTTTAGAGTATGTTACTCCGTTAGATGAGGATAGAGCAATACGTGGAACGAATAAGAACCATGATCTGGTGGACGGTGTATTGAATTTTTTTGTGAATTATAACCGAGTAATCTTGAAAAAACCGGTACGTTCTGAGGTGATGGGACAGATTAAAATTCAGTCAGAAATGAAGGGAGAATAATAAAATGGCAAATGCGAGCGGGAAGGTATTAGAAAAGACGCAGGGAAAAGCGGCACAGAAATTTACAAAAGAACAGCTTCTTGCCTGTGCAAAGTACGGTGCCAGGAAAGATATAATGGACGCATTGCTTGATGAAAACAAAAAGTACACAAAAGCAGAAGCGGACACGTTATTAGAAAAATACATGAAAGGAAAGGTGAAATAAATGGCTTTAGGTGGAGGAACATTTACCGCACAGAACAAAGTGCTGCCGGGAACTTATATCAATTTTGTATCGGCGGCATCTGCAAACACAAATCTGTCAGACAGAGGCGTTGCGACAATGCCTTTAGAACTTGACTGGGGCGTGGAAGGGAAAGTCTTTGAGGTGACAAACGAGGACTTCCAGAAAAACAGCATGAAAATTTTCGGTTACGCATTTGACGATCCGAAAATGAAAGGACTGAATGATCTGTTCCTTGGGGCACAGACGCTTTATGCATATCGTTTAAACGGTGGTGGTGTAAAGGCCGCAAATACCATGGCAACAGCATTGTACAGCGGAACCCGTGGCAATGATATCCGAATCGCTGTACAGGAAAATGCGGACGATGCAGATAAATTTGATGTTATTACTTACCTTGGCACAACCAAAGTAGATACGCAGACAGTAAAAATTGCAAAAGAGCTTGTGGCGAATGATTATGTTTCGTTTAAAGAGGAAATCGAGCTGGAAGATACGGCAGCCGCACCACTGACAGGTGGAACAAATGGAACTGTAGACGGAACAGCACATCAGACATATTTGGATCTGATTGAATCTTATTCTTATAACACCATGGGTGTTGCGGTAACGGATGAGACAACGAAAAAGTTATACGTTGCATTTAACAAACGGCTGCGCGATGAACTTGGAATTAAATTTCAGGTGGTACTCTACAATATTTCCGCAGATCACATGGGTGTTATCAATGTGAAAAATAAGACCACAGATGCGGGATGGAGCGAAGCGAGTCTTGTATACTGGGTTACTGGTGCAGAATGCGGATGTGCTGTAAATAAATCCTGTCAGAACAAAGTTTACGACGGTTCCTTTACAGTAGATACATCGTATACACAGAATCAGTTAAGAGAGTCTATCAAAAATGGAGAATTTGTTTTGCACAGGGTAAATTCAGATATCCGCGTTCTGGATGACATCAACTCCATGGTAAGCGTGACAGATACGCAGGGAGAACTTTTCAAAGACAATCAGACAGTCCGCGTGATCGATCAGATCGGTAATGATATCGCCGTATTATTCAGTACGAAATATCTCGGTACCATATCGAATGATGCGGCAGGAAGAACGTCTCTCTGGTCTGACATCGTGGCACATCATAGGGAACTTGAAAAAATCAGGGCGATCGAGAACTTCAGCGAAGATGATATTACGATCGCACAGGGAGAATCGAAAAAGTCGGTAGTGATCACAGATCAGGTGACAGTTGTTAATGCGATGAGTAAGCTCTATATGACTGTTACGGTAGCGTAGGAAGGAGTGAAGAAAGATGGGAAATACAGCTATTATGGATGCGGGCGATGCCGTCTATGGAAGCCTTGCGGAGTGTTTTATTACGATTGGTAAAAGACGGTACAATTTTATGAATCTGACAGAGTTTGAAAGCAAATGGGATGTTACGATCAGCGATGTCAAGATTTTAGGCAAAGTTGGCATGGGACACAAGGCTGCCGGTGGAAAGGGTACCTGGAAAGGCACGGCACATTATAATCAGTCAGTGCTCCGCACAATGGCAAACCAGTATCAGAAAACAGGAAACCTTCCTTATTTTGAGATCCAGGTGAGCAACGAAGATTCGTCAAGTGATGCAGGAAGGCAGACAATTATTCACAGAGGATGTCTCTGTGATTCATTTATCCTTGCAAAGTTCCAGGCAGGCGAAGAAATTCTGGATGAAGATATTTCAGGAACCTTTGAGAGCTGGGATATGCCGGAGAAATTCAAAGAGTTAGAGGGTTTTAGAACAAATTAATGATGTTCCCTTCCTGCATCAGCGGGAGGGGATTTTTAAATGAAAAGGAGAGAAAGATATGTCAGAATTCAGCAGATTTATGAAAGCAAATAAAAAAGTAAAAGAAAATCAGAAGTATGCACCAACAGCGAGTCTTACGGATATAGACGGGAAGCCGCTTCTTTGGGAATTTCGTCAGATTACATCACGCGAGAATGAGGAACTGCGCAATGCATGTACTGTAGAGGTCCCGGTAACTGGAAAACCGAATATGTACCGCCCAAGGCTGAATACAGAAAAATACCTGTCAAAGATGATGGCAGCAGCAACCGTGTATCCTGATCTGTACGATGAAGAATTACAGGATTCCTACGGTGTGAAAACACCGGAAGATTTATTATATGCAATGGTGGATGGCGCTGGTGAATTTCAGATGTTTGAAGTGTGGATGCAGAAGTTCCAGGGATTTACAGACAGTTTTGATGTCAAGGTGGATGAAGCAAAAAACTGATTGAAGGAGGGGATGGTGAAGCAAACTTTGCTTACTATGCCCTTCTGAAATTACATATCCTGCCATCTGTATTTTTGAATATGGATGAGCAGGAAAAAGCATTTGTGATTGCCGCAATAAAAATCAAAATCGAGAATGATAAGAAAAAAGAGCGGGAATTAAAGAGTAAGATTCGCTAGGAAGGAGGTGCGATGTATGGCAGCTATTCAGACAGCGATAGAGCTTAATGATCAGTTTACCAGTGTTTTGTATGGCATTATGGATGCAGTCAATCTTGCAACAGCACAGATGTATGATATGCAGCAGGCAATGTCGATGGATATTGATACGAGCAGCTTAGAGGGAGCGCGAGAAGCGATCGATGAAGCAACAGCATCCTTAATTGCATTAAACGGTGCGGCACAGCAGCCGGCTTCTGCCCCGAATCCGCTTGTAGGAAGTTCTGCCCCGGTCGAGATTCCAGTGCAGTGGGAAACGAACAATCTGGATGTGTTTACAGGAACCGGAATGGATCGGTTCGAGCAGGAAGTACAGAGTGCCAATAGCATGTTAGAGCAGTTGAACAACACACAGAACGATATTACAAGGCAGGCATACAGTACAACAATCTTCCCACCGGAGTCGTTTCAAGATCTTAATTCCATGGCTGTCAGAATCGATTCGATCCGGGAACGGATACAGCAGATCGAAAGCAATCCGGTCAATATGGGAACAGATACAGCAAACTCCCAGTTGGAACAGTTGAGATCGCAATTAGACCGGGCGATTCAGGAGCAGAATAATCTTAATACCGCCATGCAGAACATGGATGTGTCCGGTGCAAATGCGGCATATCTCCAGTTATCGCAGACAGTGGGTAATACAGAGCGGTATATCCGGGATAATACGGATGAGCAGGGAAGATTCAATCAGGAGATTCAGGAGGGGGTATCCGGCGCAGAGGGGTTGATGGGAACAATTAAACGCGTGGTTGGTGCATATGTGGGTATCCAGAGCGTGGGAAAAATTCTCAACATGTCCGATGAATTGACGCAGACAACCTCAAGACTGGATCTGATGAATAATTCCTTTAATGAGATAAACGGAACTGCAAATGAGACGTCGGAACTTGTTAATATGGTATATGCTGCGGCACAGGATGCGCGTGGATCGCTAGATAGCATGGCATCGGTTGTTGCAAGATTCGGCAATAATGCGAGGGATGCATTTGGCAACTCGGAAGAGGTTGTTGCATTCGCAGATCTGGTTCAAAAACAGATGGCGATCGCCGGTGCATCCACACAGGAAGCCGCAAATGCAGAGTTACAGTTATCACAGGCTCTTGGTTCCGGTGTACTCCGCGGTGATGAGTTAAACAGTATTTTTGAACAGGCACCAAACCTGATCCAGAATATTGCAGATTACATGGATGTTCCGATCGGACAGATCAGGGATATGGCGGCAGACGGCGAAATAACAGCGGATATTGTCAAGGCGGCGATCTTTTCTGCGGCGGATGATATCAATGCCAAGTTTGATGAAATGCCGATGACCTGGGGACAGATCTGGCAGTCCATGCAAAATACTGCAGTTATGGCTTTTCAGCCGGTTTTTCAGAGATTAAACGGCATGGCAAACAGTGATGCTTTTCAAGGATTTGTTGATGGAGCGATTGAAGCGATGGCAACGACGGCAAATATTGTGCTGAATATCTTTGATTTAGTGGGGGCCGTAGCTGGATTCGTGGCAGATCATTGGTCAATTATAGAACCTATCATATTAGGGGTTGCGGCGGCTATCATAATTTATACGGCATTTACAAAAGGGGCGGAAATAGCGTCCAGGGCAGCTTCACTGGCTACAAATGCATGGACAGCAGCTCAAGGCGCATTCAATGCTGTTATGAGCATGAATCCAGTTGGACTTGTAATTATAGCAGTTGTACTGTTGATAGCGATTATTTATGCAGCGGTTGCAGCAGTAAATCATTTTGCAGGCACATCAGTATCAGCAACAGGTTTGATCTGTGGAGCATTTGCGACAGCGTTAGCTTTTATAGGAAATCTGTTTATTGGAACAGCAAATACAATTATCGGAATTGGGGTTACTTTATGGAATGCGATCGCAAATTTTGTCAATGCGTTTGCACTTGTTTTTAACAATCCAGTCGCGGGTATAGAAGCCATATTTTTAAGTCTGTTTAACTTTATAGTAGAAGTAATTGAGTCAGCTGCCCGGATGATTGATGCAGTATTTGGCAGCAGTCTTGCGGATGCAGTAGCGGGATTCCAGAACAAAGTACAGGCAAAAGTGGATGCTGTGATAACCGAGAACGGTGGATCAGAAATTTTAAAGACGGTAGAAATGTCAGATTATCAGTTCAATCGATTCAATTACGGGGACGCATGGAACTCAGGATATAATTTCGGACAAGGAATTGATGATAAAATATCAAATTTCAGTCTGTCGGACATCTTTGGCAAAACGGATATCCCGAATCCGGATGATTACATATCCGGTTTTAGTGATGCAATCGCAAATTCGGGTGCAGGCGGCAACCTTGACAGTATTGCAGATGATACCAGTGCAATCAAAGATTCTGTGGATATCACGGACGAGGATCTGAAATATCTTAGAGACATTGCAGAGCAGGAGGCAATCAACCGTTTTACGACTGCGGAGATTAAGCTGGATATGACGAACAATAACAACGTGAGCAGTAATGCAGATCTGGATGGTATCGTGGATGGAATGACAACGAAAGTGTTAGAGGCATTAGAAATCGTCCGGGAAGGAGTATAGGGAATGGCATATAAATTATATCTGGATGGGGTGCTGTTTCCGGTTGCTCCATCCAAAGTGACAGTAAAAATCAATAATCAGAACGAAACGGTAACTCTGATCAACGAGGGAGAGGCAAATATTTTGAAAGCCGCAGGGTTGTCAGATGTGGAATTTGATCTTCTGCTTCCAAATACAGAATATCCGTTTGCCCTATATCCGGAGAAATTCCGAAATGCCAAGTTTTATCTGGATAAGCTGGAAGAATTAAAGTTACAGAAGAAAAGTTTTCAGTATATCATGACAAGAGCGTTTCCAAACGACAAGAAGTTATTTCATACCAACATGACAGTTTCTCTTGAGGATTATTCCATTGTGGATGATGTCGGAGAGGGATTTGATACGACTGTCAAGATTAAACTGAAACAGTACCGTGAATTTATCACAAAGACCTGTACCGTGGATATATCGCTGCCAAAACCACAGGCGGCAATGCAGCAGACCAGAGCGGTAGGCAATGCACCAAGCGGGGGGAGCTATACCGTAGTTTCCGGGGACTGTCTCTGGAAAATCGCGAAGCAGTTTTACGGCGATGGTGGAAAGTGGAGTGTGATCTACAATGCCAATAAATCAGTAATCGGCGGAAATCCGAATCTGATATATCCGGGGCAGGTGCTTACGATCCCGGCGGCATAAAACACAGGAGGGAAAATGTACGAGTTATTAATCCAAAACGGCAGCACAGTTTATCTGCCTCCAGTACAGGAAGAAGTAAAAGTGACCACAGAGCGGCAGATCAGTCCCGGTTCCATAGAATTCAGTTTCGTGGATACCGGGATTTCGATTGCGGAAGGAAACCCGGTGCGCTTTAAGGATGGAGAAACAGGTGTGTTTTATGGTTTTATTTTTAAAATCAAGCGCGACAGAAGCAATATTGTAAAAGTAACTGCCTATGACCAGATCCGGTATCTGAAAAACAAAGACACAATGGTATACGAGAACAAAACGGCTGCTGAGGTTGTGATGCAGATTGCCAACAATTTTGGTTTTAATCTCGGCACGATTGCGGACACCATATGGAAGATTGCATCGAGAGTGGAAGATAACGAGTCTCTTATGGATATGATCGGAAATGCACTTGATCTGACATTGCAGAATACAGGTGATCTGTACATTCTCCATGATGACGGTGGAAAGCTGAATCTGTCTTTTATCGGTGATATGTATGTGCCTATCGTCATAGATGCAGAGACCGGGCAGAATTATGATTATGAATCTTCGATTGATTCAGATACTTACAACCGGATCAAGCTGGTCTTTGACAACGAAAAGACCGGAAAAAGGGACGTATATATTGCACAGGATTCCTCGCACATGAATGACTGGGGAATCTTACAGTACTTTGATACGCTGCAGGATGGAGAGAACGGGCAGGCGAAAGCAGATGCACTCTTGAAACTATACAACAAAGCTACAAAGACACTAACGATCAAAGATGCCTGCGGTGATTCGAGGGTGCGCGGTGGTTCGCTGGTCGTTGTGCAGCTTGATTTAGGAGATGTGCAGATAAAAAATCTGATGCTCGTAGAAAAATGCGTACACAAATACGGTGAAAGTAAACACACAATGGATTTAACTTTATCAGGAGGTGGTTTCAGTGCATGATGCAAACGATTTTGTGAGGGCGATACAGCAGGTGTCAAATGGAGTCAATGAGGCGGGATATCCGGCAGATGTGATGTCCGGCACCGTGATAGCGGCAGCTCCGTTAAAAATCAAAGTGGAGCAGAGGTTTGATATAGCCAGCGCACAGCTTATCGTGCCGGAACATTTAACAGATCGTACCGTGGACATTGAATTAGACGGTGTGAAAAAGGAAATGAAGATTTACAGCGGATTAAAAACAGGTCAGCAGGTTGTACTGATCCGGCAGCAGGGCGGTCAGAAGTTTTTAGTTGCGGACAGGGTGGTGTGACATGATTCCGGCAGTTAACAGTTTAAAAGAAATCGAGGTAACAGAACAGCCGTCTTTATGTCATCACATGATCCGGGAAACGTGCAATGTTGTAGGCGAATGTGATGGTTTGGAAGCGGTAAAGCAGGCAGTTTACAATATCCTGAATACAGAGCGGTACCGTTACATTATTTTTTCATGGAACTATGGCGTGGAATTGCAGGACCTCATCGGCAAGTCGATGGATTATGTCATGGTGGAAGTGGAACGGCGGATTACAGAAGCTCTGACACAGGATGACCGGATAGATTCGGTAGATAATTTTGAGTTTGAAGTGCACAGAAAAACGCTGATCGTTAAATTTACCGTGCACACGAAATTTGGAAATGCGAAGATTGAGAAGGAGGTGGATGTGTAATGTATGAAGATCAGACGTTTGATGTGATTTTACAGCGTATGTTGTCCCGCGTGCCTGAGACAATGGATAAAAGGGAAAGTTCGCCGATCTATGCCGCACTGGCACCGGCAGCAGTGGAACTGACATCGATGTATATTGCATTTGACTGCATGCTGGCAGAGACATTTGGAGACACGGCATCAAGGGAATATCTGATCCGGTTATGTGCGGATCGCGGCATTACACCAAAGAAAGCAACTCAGGCAGTACTTGAGTTAGAAACCGATGTGGAGATTGCGGACGGAAAAAGATTTACTGGCGGGGAAAATACCTATATCGTTACGGCTCCCGGACAGGTCACCTGTGAGCAGATCGGTACGGTCGGAAATGAATATACAGGAGATGTTCTTCCAATCGAATATATTTCCGGTCTCACAACTGCGAAGATCACGCGGGTTTTGATCTATGGAGAAGCGGAAGAAAGCACAGAATCCCTGCGGCAGAGGTATTTTGAGTCGTTTGAGGAAAGGGCATTTTCCGGGAATGTAAAAGATTATCGAAACAAAACGCTTGCGCTGGCGGGAGTTGGAGCAGTCAAAGTAGTACGGACGTGGAATGGTCCAGGAACAGTGAAACTTGTTATTTTAGACAGTGCACATGGAAAAGCTACGGATACATTGATCTCTGCAGTCCAGAAAGAGTTTGATCCAAACGGTGATGGCATGGGGGACGGGCTGGCGCCGATCGGGCATGTGGTTACGGTCGAGACGGCGAAAGAGTCAGTGGTAAATATTGCAACGAATATCACCTTTGACAGTGGTTATGGATTGAATGAATGTAAAGCATTGATTGAGGACGCAATGAAAAAGTACATTTTATCGTTGCGGCAGGACTGGGAGAACCAGAATCATCTGATCGTGAGAATTGCGTCGCTGGATGCTGCAATCATGGGTGTGAAAGGTGTGCTTGATGTGACAGGAACAACCATCAATGGGGGTACACAAAATCTTGAATTAACAGAATATGAGATCCCGGTCATGGGGGTGGTTACTTATGGAGGATAGATATATCAATCTTAAGGAGCTGCTCCCTTTGTATTTGCAGGAATACAGTGAGCTGGCTGAAATTATGGATACGGAAACACCGGAGTTTCGATTGTTGGAATCCAGGCATAACAGGATGATTGATAACCGGTACATTATATCCTGTGACGAAGAGGGAATTGCCCGATTTGAAAAGATTCTTGGAATGACGCCGAAAAGTGATGATACGCTCGAAGATAGAATCTTCCGGTGTCTGACCAAATGGAATGTGTGTCTGCCGTATAACTATGCTTTCCTTGAAAGAAAATTAAAGGAATTGTGTGGTACAGAGTACGCAATAGACTTTGATATTCCCGGTCAGACAATGATCGTTAAAATCGGTATAGCGCAGAAAAATCAATATGATTCTGTGGTGGATATTTTAGACGAAATCGTGCCATGCAATATTTTGCTTAACACAGAACTGCTTTACAACCAGTACAGGAGCTTAAAACCATATCCGCATATTATACTGGGGCAGTTTACACACTGGGAATTGAGAAACATCAGTATTCCGAAGAATCTGAGTTCGAAGGTAGAAAATATCGCGAATTATACAATGGAAGAATTATCGCGGTTTACAGTGGAACAGGTTGCAGAAATCGGACTGAGAAAGAGAGGATAACATGAAGCTTACAGATATTTTTAAATTTAAGCTGTTTGAAAGAACGGATCCGGTGGATATGGAAACCGTGAATGAGAATTTTGAGAGTGTAGAAAAACTTTTTAAGGGATTGGATCAGGTAGACAACACATCGGATTGTGATAAAAATGTAGCATCAGCTAAAAAAGCGGAATGTGATGGAAATGGAAAGAACATTTCCGAAACATATTTAAAGAAAACGGCAGTCGCCAACAATAACACTACCACGGAAGCAGGGTACGCCCTTGATGCAAGACAGGCAAATCCGAATGTGGATGGCAGTTTGGCGAAACAGATAAGTATGTTAAACAGCGGTTTAGCAAATAAGCATTTTATTAAAATAATGAAAAGCGACTGGTCTGGAATTATGGGTTCACTTACACCAATGTTTAATATTAATAATGATAATGTAACAGATCTCATTGCACACAACGAGCAAAATGATACTTACCCGAGTGTACGAGTTGCCCGTGCTAGTGCAGATTATGATGGTAATAACATTCCAGACACATATTTAAAAAAGGCGGATGCCAAAAATAATGTATCTAGCTTATCCAATACTATGACAAATTATAATGATCAGACTCCTGTCGTGCAGTATTTCACTGTCCCGGATGATGGATATTATCTTGTTACAGGACTTGTCACTTTTAGTTCAAACGCAAACGGATTTCGAGAAGTTTTTATAACCAACACAACATCTAATTATGTCATGGGACGAGTCAGAGTTCCTGCGGTATCCGGCAGTGCAGTAACTTTACAAGTAACGAGTGGTGGCACTTTCGGACCGGGACAGACCGGGACACTCAGTACTTATCAGAACTCAGGTTCAAATCTTAATGTGCAGGAATGGTTAAGTATGGTAAAAATCGCGCCTAAATTGTAAAATTTAAGGATTTTTAACACAATTTTATAGCAGTTATTTTCGTGCTAATCTGCCCGAACGTCACCGCTTTTGGCACTTTTATCAAAAACTTTAAGAAAGAAGGAATTTTTATGAAATTAAAAACCACAAAAAACATTTTAACCATCAACAATATTAATCATGTGAATGGAAAACTGAATATTGAATTTGCAGATAACAAAACCTGTGAAGAACTGCAGGAAGCTTTTTCAGATAAAGAAGAACTTGCAGTGTTAAAGGTTTATACTGATGAGGACATGTTGACATCAGTGATTCCGGGGTATGTGGTCTTAGAACAGATCAGTTTGCATGATGGAATCAAAACCGTCGTGCTGGAAAAGGAAGCCGACGACACAGAAAAGAGAATTACTGCTGTATTGGAGAATTTAGCTGAAAATGCAGTACAAACGGCAGAAAACACAGAAAGCATCGAGAAACAGAGAGCAGACATTGATTACATGGCAATGCAGATGGAGGTAAGTTTAGATGAGTAAGAATTATGAAAAAGTAAAAAATTACTATGACAAAGGACTGTGGAATGAGAACCGTGTATATCATGCTGTAGGTAAATGGATCACGCCGGAGGAATATGAGCAGATCACAGGCAAAGTATACACAGAAGAGGAGGATGCCTGATGAGTCAGACAGAAAACTATGGATTTAATATCCCGGAAGAAAATGAGTTCTACGATGTGGAACTGGAAAATGAAAATTGGAGAAAGTTAGATGCTGTGCTTAAGGAGATCAGTGATAAGCTGGAGGCAGTAAAGACAACTGAATAATCTAAAGAGCCTAAGAGCCGATTACATGACCATGTGTTGTGTAGCCGGCTCTTTTAAATAACAAGCCTACGGGCAGAAAGAGAGGAAAATTTTATGAAATTTGACAAAATCAACATGATCTATGGATTGATCGCAACAATCGGGGCGGCACTATTCGGCGAGTACTGGTTTTTATTTGCCGGATTCCTGATCCTAAATGTGATCGACTATGCAACCGGGTACTGTAAGGCAAGATTCTATAAAAAGAATGAGTCGAGCGCCATCGGTGCAAAGGGCATCTTTAAAAAGGTGTGGTACTGGGTGGTGATCGGACTTGCCTTTTTCATATCGAATTGTTTTATAACAATGGGCGAGGTCATAGGCGTGCAGCTTGACTTTGTGCTGCTGTTTGGATGGTTTACCCTTGCTACATATTTGATTAATGAGGTCCGCAGCATCTTGGAAAATCTGGTAGAGATGAATGTGAATGTGCCGCAGTTTTTAATTGCAGGACTGGATATTACACAGAAATTGTTAGACAGCAAAACAGAGATTAAAGAAAGTGAGGAATAATCATGGCAAATAGAAAAATCGGACAGGCTGGTCTTGCCCTTATCAAACAGTTTGAAGGCTGCCGGTTGGCAGCCTATCAGTGTTCTGCAGGTGCGTGGACGATCGGGTACGGTCACACAGCAGGCGTACATAAAGGAATGAAGATCACGCAGGCACAGGCGGACGAGTATTTAAAGCAGGACATAGCAAAGTTTGAAAAGTATATCAACAATCCGTCCTATGTCCCATTTACGGACAAACTTAACCAGAACCAGTTTGATGCACTGGTCAGCTTTGCTTTTAACCTAGGGCAGGGCAACGTGAAAAAGTTGTGTACAGGCAGAGTAATGAATCAGATTCCGTCTGCAATGCAGCAGTACTGTAAGGCTGCTGGTAAAACATTACCGGGATTACAGCGGAGAAGAAAAGCCGAGGCAGCTCTTTATAATAAGAAAGTGGAGAGTCGCACCGGTGCAACCACTACCACAGTGAAAGAAAGTGAGGATTACAGTATGAATACAATTAAAAAAGGCAGCAAGGGAAAATCAGTCAAGGTATGGCAGATCATCATCGGTACGACGCCAGACGGCAATTTTGGCAGCGGAACAGAGAACGCAACAAAGACCTGGCAGAAGAATCATGGACTGACGGCGGATGGAATTGTCGGAAAAGTGAGTTGGAACGTTGGATTAAGATCATTGTAAAGCATGTTTGGCGAGAGAAATCTCGCCATTTTTTATATAATATATGAATGCCAATGCCTATAAAAATAAAAAACAATGAGGAAAACAATTAAACAAGTTGTTGACAGAAAAAACAATATGTGATATAAATATAGTGAAACAATTGAATATGACACATATGGAGGGAAAGAATATGCTTACAAAGTTTGGTAAGGAGCTAAGAAAAATAAGAATCGAGAATGACGAGATTCTTAAGGATATGGCCGATAAACTGAACGTAACAGCGGCATATTTATCGGCTGTAGAAAATGGTAATAGAAAGGTGCCTGATGCATGGGTTAATACCATTGTCACAAAATATAATTTATCAGATGAAAAAGCAACTACATTGCAAAAATTAGCTTATGAGGATAGATGTGATATTAATCTTACATTTGATGGCACAAATAGTCGAGAAACAAATTTGGCTCTTTCATTTGCGAGGAAGTTTAAAGATCTAGATAACAATCAAATTAAAGAAATTCAGAAAATTTTGGACATGAAAAAATGACTAGGAGGGTTTTATGGCACGGTGTATTGCGGAACCATTATCACGAAAAGATATTAGAAAAACAGCAGAGCTGATAAGAAAAATTGATGGCTCGGAGAATGATATGTTTTTTGATATTGTTAGGTTTTTGGAAATCAAATTACCAAGTATAGACTCGAATTTTAATTTTCGTGTTTTACCACAGGACGAAATGGGAGAATGTCATGGTATAACATATCCCGATAGAAATGAAATTCAAATTAGACAAGACGTATATGATAGAGCTATAGCTGGTAGTGGAAGGGATAGACTTACATTAGCACATGAGTTGGGTCATCTTTTATTTCACGAAAAACAAAATATTAGTTATGCCAGAGTTGGTGATAATACAGGAATAGTTGTTTTTCGAGACCCGGAATGGCAGGCAGATGCTTTTGGAGGAGAAGTTTTAATGCTGAAAGAAGTAATAAAGGGACATAATGTAAAAGAGGTAATGAATTTATGCAAGGTGTCAGAAAAAGCGGCACTGTGTCAATTATCTAAGTGATGTTTAGGTCATACCTTTACATAAACAAAACCAAGCACACGAGATGCTTGGCTGTTTGTTGAAAAGTCTTACGACAGTTCAACTGGTTATAATTTTCTTCGCAAGCTAATTATAGCACTGTCGTTAGGCTTTCGCAAGCAGAAGATGCGAAAGGAGGAACTGTTTCATGTATATTTTTAGAGCATGGATTACAACCAAAGACGGTGCACGCATTTATGCTAGGGACTATGGCAAGCGAGCTTTCAAAATTTGGGTTGATAAAAAAACTAAGCGGTAGAGACGCTTGTATAAAAAACAGAGCATATTTGCCAGTTGTATGCTCCTTTTTGTATGAAAGGAGAAAACATTATGGATTTAATCGAAAAAGCGTATAGTTGTACAAAACTTTGGATAAGTATGATCGTTGCAATTATATATTCTGTGCTACTTGTTTCATATCAACATCACATTCAGGGATTGGAAAAACCAGCTGGTATGCAGGAAGCATTGGTTTTCCTATTTAATTATCCTCAAGATTATTTCGGGGCGTTGATATTGGGATTGGTTATACATGCAATATGTGTTGTCATGATAATCTGTTTAATATTATGTTTTATAGGAATTGTAACATCGAGGGTAGCCCCCAATGTGGTTATGATGATAAATTTAGCTATGACAATAATAATGATTGTGCTCAATAATTTATATGTAAAGTATGTGTCGGCATTGGTAATGGCAATTGCGGTCATTGGAATAGTCGGGTGGGCAATCGCAAACGCTGATACATAGGAGTAAGATCTGTAAAAATATATAAATGATGCAGAGTAAAAGAATAGACATTTCGTGTTGCATTTCGTGTTGCATAGTGCTGTAAAATTTATGCGGATAATGCAAAAAACGTGCGAAATGCGCAGCAATCAGAACCAGTAAAAACCGCATTTTATCGGCACTCCACAAGATAAGCGGAATTTGATAAAATGTGGTTCACGAGTTCGATTCTCTCATCCCCTGCTTGGAAAAAGCCTTGAACGGAAGTTCAAGGCTTTTTTTGATATATTTACAGTTTTGCATTTTTACTTATTTTGCCTGAAATTATAAAATCTTTCTTTTCTGGATAATATCTGATTGAAATTCTCTTAAACTAAGAATATAATGTCATTATATATTCTTAAATTCTAAGAAAAATACCTATATAAATTCTACTTATAAAGAAAGATACATGATAACATATATTTGCCACAATAGAAATGAAAAAACAACAGAAAAACAGCCATGTTTTGGAACCGTATGCGAGACAAGTACATGTCAGTGCTGTGGAGGCAGGGCAGACGTGCAGTCTACGATATACTGGTGCAGACAATGTAATGTTCCACTGTATGGTAACAGATGTAGCAGATGCGGGATGGAGGCAAAAAAGCTTACAACGGACGTCCGGCCTGTATTTCCAGAGGAAAGACTTTTAATCGAAATTATCTTGCAAAAGCCATTTGAATTTCTGAAAAAATCAGTCTGGAATGGAACGGGAAACCATTATTTTGTGGACGGAAAAAAGATTGCTTTTTCTGTAAAAGAACTGAAAAAGATCAATGCAGATGAAGTCCGCAGACAATATGAAAAATATAGTACACAGAATACCTATTGTTATTTTGATGAGATGACGGGACGCTTTATTGAGGCAAATAAAGAACGGTATGAGTATATCACGCAGGAGGCAGGAAATTATATACGAAAAGCAGTGGGTGAGTTTGGTGCAATGGATATGTTTGTTTCATTCAGTGGAGGCAAAGATTCTACAGTGACTTCGAATCTGGTATTACGTGCATTGAGCACACCTCAGATCATGCATATTTTCGGGGATACAACGTTGGAGTTTCCATTTACCTATACCTATGTGGAAAGATTTAAGAAAAATCATCCTAAAACACCTGTGATCTCTGCACGCAATAAGGAAAAAGATTTTGAGGAACTGTGCAAACTGATCGGTCCGCCGAGTCGTGTGATGCGTTGGTGCTGTACTGTTTTTAAAACGGGAACCATACAGAAAAAAATTCGTTCGTTATACAGGGACAAAAAGCAGATATTGACTTTTTATGGGATCCGGCGCAGTGAGTCAGTAAGCAGGAGCAAGTATGAGCGTGAGTCTGACAGTCCGAAGATCACAAAACAGAGGATCATATCACCTATTATCGACTGGATGGATTTTGACATCTGGTTATATATTCTTACAACAGGAATTGATTTTAACGATGCATACCGTCTTGGCTATGCGAGGGTTGGATGTTGGTGCTGTCCGAACAACAGTGGCTGGTCTGAATTTTTATCTAAGGTACATATGCATGAGCAGTCAAAGCATTTTAGAGAGATGCTGATTGATTTTGCAACAAGCATTGGAAAAGAAGATGCTGAGGTTTATGTGGATGATGGGTATTGGAAGGCAAGACAGGGGGGAAATGGTGTTGCGTATGCACAGAAATCCGTTGTGTCATTCACACCATGTGCCACGGAGGAAAATTCGTTCAATTATGAATTACAGCGTCCAATTTCAGAACAGTTGTATGAACTATTCCGTCCATTCGGGTATCTGAATTTTGATATGGGAAATACAAGGCTGGGAGAGGTTTTTGTACTTGATAAAAGAGAGCAGATCGTTTTGAAACTGCAGGGGCGGATTGGAACAACCAATTTGAGAGTTACCATTTTAAAAACAGAAATAGCCGGTGCGAAAGATTTGAAAACGGCGGAAGAAAGAATAAAATGTCAGCTCACAAAATATCAGATGTGTATGGGATGTCTGGCCTGTGAGAGTGTGTGCAGATTTAATGCGCTTTCTATCAGGGAAAATAAAGATGGGGAGATTGAGTACCATATTTCAGACGAACAATGTAAACGCTGTGGCGAATGTGTGAACCATTTTACGGCTGGATGCTATATGAGAAAGGTTCTGGCAATCAAAAGACAGCGGACGGAGGATAAAGAATAATGGGAAAAAATAAATACCGTTTTAAAGGGCATGAAAGTTTTATCCTTCGTGAAGGATGGCTGAATAAGGGTTTATATGAAGTAGACCGTAATCCGAAAGTTTTTTCAGAAAATTATGGAGCAGATGCACTTGGAGTGGGACCGAATATGGCAAAGGCAATCCGGTACTGGCTCAGGGCAGCAGAGCTGGTTACAGATTCTCCGAAAACGGGTGTTATGCTCACTGCGATTGGTCAGTTGATTCTTGCACATGATCCATGCGTGGAAGATTATTTTACATTATGGCTGATACATTGCAAAATTGCAAAAAACCGGGAACTGGCAACGGCATGGAATTTATTTTTTAATGAAGTTTCTTATGAGGAATTTAAAAAACAGCAGCTATATGATGAGATGGAGACATTACTCAGTGATTTAGACGATGAAGTGCAGGTTGCGCAGAGTTCTGTCTATGCAGATTGTGATGCAATTTTACGGATGTATATGCCGGCAAAGGAGACAAATCCCGAAGAAAAAAACGCCAGTCCATTTGGAAAGTTAGGATTATTGAAAAATACAGAGGGGATTTACTACAGAAAACAGCCAGATCTGAACAAATTACCGGAGGATATTGTCTGGTTTTTATTGGTAGATAAGGAAAAAAACCGTACGTCTGTTTATCTGGATGATCTGTGGAAAGAAATGGACAGTCCAGGAAAGATACTGCAGTTGAAACGTACAGCATTGATAGAGATGTTAGAGCGTCTGGAGGAAAAAGATAAGATCGTAATGAACCGCACTGCAGGTCTTAATATGATTTATTGGGAAAAAGGATTGACCGGGGAAATGATCGTAAAAAATTATTACGAAAGATAAAGACATATAGGAGTTGCCGGAATGGAACAATGGAGAAACTTAATACATATCAACCGTAATTTCCAAAAAGCAGTCAATTTGCAGCTTGATATAGGAGATCATGGAAGAATTGAACATTATATACCGACACGGTCATCCATGTTGATATTGCGCAGATATTTAAAAGCTGTGACGGGAGAGGCAAAAGAACATGCAACTGTTTTAATCGGTCCGTATGGAAAGGGAAAATCCCATTTATTACTGGTATTGCTTTCAATTCTTTCCTGTGACCTGCCACAGAGTGTTTTTGAAAAAATAAAGATCACAGATCCGGAGACAGCGGATTTAGTCACGCAGATCCGGAAGGAGAATAAAAAATATTTACCGGTATTGGTTTCTTCTGTACCGGGGTTTTCCATGAATCAGATTTTATTATTCGCACTGCGCGAGGCATTAGAGAAAAATGGTTTGTCGGATATTGCACCGGAGACTGCATTCACAGAAGCACTTAGAATCCTTGAAAAGTGGGAAAAGGAATATTCGGATGTGTATGCCAGATTTTGTGAGTATCTGACGGAACATCAGACAGATGTGCAGGATTTGAAAAAGAATCTGAAAAGAAAACATAAACAGTCATTGGAATTATTTAAAGAATTATATCCGATGCTGACGGCAGGAAGCACTTTTATGCCATTGATGCAGTCTGAGACCATACGGTCATATCAGCAGATTATAAGAAGTCTGACAGAAGAATGTGGTTATGAGGGCATCTTTATTATTTTTGATGAATTCAGTAAATATATAGAAGGACATGAGAAATCCGGTTTTGCAGAGGATATGAAAACGCTGCAGGATATGTGCGAATTGGCGGAAAGTTCCGATCAGAAATTATTTTTTACAATGGTGGCACATAAAAGTATTCATGAGTATACCAGGAGTATAGACACTTCCATGAAAAATGCGTTTCGCGGAGTAGAAGGAAGAATTTCAGAGATATCTTTCGTCGTATCCGCACAAAATAATTATGAATTGATCGCCAATTCAATCCGGAAGGAAGAACCTGCGTTTTCGAAACAATATGAAAAAGAGATTGCGAAAAATGAGCAGGGGAAGCTCCAGAAGTTATCCTATCAGCTTCCATGTTTTCAGAAATTATTTTCAGAGCAGGACTTTGAACGGATCGTTGCCAAAGGATGTTTCCCGCTGACACCGCTTGCTGCGTATGCATTACTTCATATCAGTGAACGTGTTGCACAGAATGAGAGAACAATATTTACATTTTTAGCAGATGATGGACAGGGAAGTTTATCATGGCTGTTAGAGCGGAATGAAGAAAACTGGGTAGGCGTTGATAAAATTTATGATTATTTTAAATCAATGTTCCGTGAAACCGAAGATGTACCGATGATCCATTCAGAGTGGCTGAAGGCAGAGTATGCGCTGGGAAAAGCGGAAACGGAAGATGAGAAAGCTGTCATAAAAGCAATCGCAGTAATCCGTATGTTACATAGAGAGGATGAACTTCCTGCACAGGATCAGGCAATCTGTCTTGCATTAGGGATGGATCCGGAAAAGAAGTATCGTCCTGCAATGGAAAAATTAAAAAAAGATGGGATTTTAATGTTCCGCAGCAGTGTCGGAGTATATGCATTCCGCAGCAATGCAGGCGTTGATGTGGAAAAAGAAATCACGAAGAAGATGGATGAGCAAAAAGGGCACTGTAATTTTTGCCAGATTCTGTCAGAGGCTGCAGACACAGAGTATGAACTGCCAAAGCAGTATAATCAGGAATATGCGATGACACGCTATTTTCAGTATGAGTATATGTTTGCAGAAGAGTTTTTTGCCCTGGAAAATACAAGATATCTGTTTGATGAAAAGTTTTCAGACGGAAAAATTATAGTGATGCCGGAAAAAGAAAAACCCCAAACAGATGAGATACAAAAGCAGTTAGATAAACTGGCGGATAAAAGAATTCTTGTGTTAGTGTCCGACCAACGTTTTGACAAAGAGGAATTATTACTTCGCTATCAGGCGGTTATGACGTTAAAAGGGGACAAACGCTTTATTGAAGAAAATGAAGTGCTGCTGCAGGAACTGGAATTATGTGCTGAGGATATCCGGTTTGAAATTAATATCTATCTGGAAGAGCATTATCTGCCGGAGAGCGGAAAGGTAATAGTTCTCCAGACGCAAAAGAAAAAAGAAAAGTGTACAACGGCCGCAGAATTTAATCAGATATTAAGTGATGTCTGCAGAGAATATTATGGCTACGCGCCGCGTGTAAACCATGAACTGTTAAATATTGAACACATCGGCAAGCAGTATTTAAGAGCGCGCAATCAGGTGATCGATAAAATGTTAGGGCATGAGGATCTGTCTGTGTACCAAAAAGGAACCATGCCGGAGGCTATGGTATATCGTGCTGCATTTGTGCATACCAGAGGGGATAAGGGCTGTCAGAAAGTTAGTTTAGAGATAGATCGTTTTTTTGCGGAATGTGCAGGTGAAAAAAAGTCTTTTCAGATATTATACCAGCGATTGCAGGGAAAATGTTTTGGCGCAAGGCGAGGAGTGATTCCATTGTTTCTGGCAAAAAAATTATCTGAAATTGAAGGAACAGCGGTCATTTATATTGGGGAGAAAGAGCTGGAAATTACTTCGGATAACCTGAATCATGTGAATGATTTTCCAGAAAACTATGCATTGTATCTGGAGCTGGAAACCGTTGAAAAAGAAAAATATTTAAAAAAATTGGAAAAGATTTTTGAATGTGATACGGAGAAGTTTTCCGGACAGAGCAGATTCGCACAGATTGCTGCCTGCATGCAGAAATGGTATCGGTCACTTCCCCAGTACACGATGATAACACTAAATCTTCCGGAAAATCAAAGTGGATCGATAAAGAAACTTAGGAATCTGTTGAGAAGAGCAGAAATCAATCCAAGAGAATTGTTATTTGAAAAAATTCCGGCATGCTATGGAGAACCTGGTTTTGAGCAAACGGCACAGGATTTAAAAGAAAGTAAAAAAATATTAGATGATGTATTTATTACATTAAAAAAACAGGTCGCAGGAAACATAAAGCGCGAATTTGGAAAAACGCAGAATGTGAGTCTGAAAGCATGTTTACACGAATGGTATCTGGCACAGAATTATTCATCAAGAAATCATGTACTGGCAACGGCAGAGAGTGAATTTTTGAATTATTTAGAGAAACTTTCTACCAATGATGAGGGAGAAATTGTATCAGCGTTGTCTTATATTTTATCAGGGGTATATTTAGAGGACTGGAATGATACAAACTTTGTAGAATTTCAGGAGAAATTGCACGCGGTAAAAGCTGAAGTTGAAAAACTTGAGGAACATGGTAAAGATGCAGGTGGCAGCAGTCGTATCCTGTTGACAGACCAGAATGGAAATGCCATAGAAAAGTATTATAATGCGGATATTTCGGATACAACGAGCCTTTACTTAAAGAATATGTTAGAAGAGGCATTGGAGGACTTTGGGAATACGCTCGAAACAAATCAGAAGGTTGCAGTGCTGGTGCAGACTTTAGAGGGATTATTACAGTAAGAGAAGAGGAGATTGGTTATGGAAGAAATTTATCTTGATAATGCAGCGACGACATTTCCAAAACCAGAATGTGTATATCAGGCAATGGATGAAATTGCGCGGACCGGTGCTGTCAATGCAGGCAGGGGTTCTTATGCGCTGGCGCGGCAGGCATCCGGGTTGATTGAGAGTACAAGAAAACAGATCAAAGAACTTGCAGGAGCAGATGATGTAGCAGAGGTTGTGTTTACAGCCTCTGCTACGCTTGCATGTAACGTGATTTTAGGGGGACTCGAATGGAAACAGACGGATATCGTATATGTTTCACCTTTTGAGCACAATGCAATGATGAGAGTGTTGTATCATTACCAGAAACAATATGGATTTAAAATTATCGAACTTGCATTAAACAGGGAGTCGTTAGAATTAGATTTGTCACAGATCAGGTTTCAGTTCACCAGAGAACATCCAACAGTCATTGTTATGAGTCATGTCAGCAATGTGACAGGTTACATTCTGCCAATCAATGAGGTGGCAGAGTCAGCAAAACAATATGGAGCAGTTGTGGCGGTGGATGGTTCACAGGCGCTTGGGCTTGTGCCGGTAAAATTGAAAGAGAGTGGAATCGATTTTTATGTTTTTGCGGGGCATAAAACACTCTATGGTCCGTTTGGAGTTGGAGGATTTATCAGTGAGGGGGATATTTCTTTAAAACCGTTTCTTGTGGGTGGAACAGGCAGTGATTCCTTAAACCCTGATATGCCAGGACAAATGCCGGGAATCTTAGAACCGGGAAGCCCCAATATAGTTGCGATTGCAGGATTACATGCAGCCTTAGAAGCGTGCTGTGACATGGAAAGGCAACTTTCACAAGAAAGAAAATTTGCAGAATATCTGATTGAAAAGCTAAAAAGAATAGACGGAGTTTTACTGTATCTGCCTTGGGATGAAATGAAACGAACCGGAATTGTTTCTTTTTCCATAGAGGGTTACCGTGCGGATGAAGTGGGGATGCTGCTCGATGAAGATTATCATATAGCGGTCAGAACAGGGTATCAATGTGTACCGCTGATCCATAAATATTTAAAAGATGAAAAATATGGCGGCGTGATCCGGGTGGGGATCGGACGTTTTACAAAGCAGAGTGAGTTGGAAATATTAATCAATGCGATAGAAGAAATTGCAGAAGGGTGAAGGAAAAATGGAAAATCAACGTTTGGATTTTGGAGAGATTGTCAGAAAAATCGCAGAGGATAAAATGCTGCTGCCGGATTTTCAGAGAGGATTTGTCTGGAAGGATGAAGAACAGAGAAAGATCGTAGCATCAGTTCTGGCAAAAATGCCGATAGGGAGTATTTTACTGTTGAAATCAAAGCCGGATGAGTATGCATCGAAGTCAATCGGTATGAAAGAAAAAAATACATATCAAAGCCAGGATGGTGAGGTCGAATTTCTACTGGATGGACAGCAGCGTATGACAGCGCTTACGAATGTTTTTTCAAATGTGATTTATGAAAAATGTAAAATGTTTTCAAAATTGAGTTCACGGGCATTACAGCGAAGATTTTTTTTAAGAATTCCAAAGTGGGAGAACTGTAAAGAAGAGGCAGATCTGTTTGGAGTCCATAATTTGACTTTTCCCATATCAGATTCTGCGGAACCGGATTTTCTGACAGCGGATATTTTACCGTTTATTACATGTGCCGCATTTTTTAATCAGGATGGAGAGCCGTATAATCCACAGCAGTCTTTGTCGACCCGTCTGGATGATTTTTGCCTGACAAATGAGGATGGATATTTAGTACCGCTGTATTTGATGGTGGCACCGGAAAATATAAAAAAGGCGCAGATAATGCTGCGCTATAATACGATCACCTCTGATATTGCAGGTAAAATCGGAGATGAGATTAGACAGCATTTTACAGATTTGCCGGATGAAAATAAGAATGATTTTATAGCAGAGATTTTTGGAAATGATGAAAACTGTAATGAAATAAAAGAAGATCATTCTAAGTTCGGTGAAAAAGTGCAAGAAAAACAAATGGTGTGGAAAGTCTGTCTGACAAATTATCTGGATTCCTGTGTAAAGAATATGGCGTTGAATAAGATTGAGGTATCGGGGGAACAGCGTGACAGGGCGATCGATATCTATGAGAATTTAAATCGTGGAGGAATCAGTTTAAATACTTTTGATCTGGTTATGGCGAGAGTTGCAAAAGTAAGTACAGATAATTTTTATCGTCGTCTGGTCAGGTATATTCAGGAAGAAAAAAGTTATGACAAACAGGTCTTACCGGATCAGATTGTTCCCTTGATTGGGAAAAAAATACAAAATAATCAATACAATGCATCCATCAGTACGGGATGTTATAACGAGGAAAAGAATGACATAGCAGGAAAGTATATTGATGTTTTTTTAGATGTGCTGTGTCTGTATTGCAATAACAAGTTATTTGAACCGGATAAATTCAAATTAGATTATATAAAGAAGAAGCAGATTCTGATGTTAGCACCAACGGATATTAATGATAATGCGAAAAAGGTTTGTGATGCCATAGACAGGGTAATGTTTTTCTTTCAGAGCAGATGCGGAATCCGGAATATCCAGGAAATAAATTATTCTTTGATGATTGTCTTAGTGGCAGTTATATTTTTAAAGGATGAGTGGTTTAACGATAAAACTGTTCACGATATTTTAGAAGCGTGGTATTGGTCATCATTATTTTCCGGCGAGTATGATAAAGATCAGAATATAAAGATGATCGCGCATCTTCAGACCATGGTAAAGACAATGCAGGCATCCAGCCGAAAAGAGAATGTTGACTGGATTGCAAATATCAAAAATTATGTGTTGGAAGCACAGAATTTTTCGGATGAAAAGTTTTTACTGATGGAAAAGGCGGATGAAGACCGTATCCCGAAAAAAGTGATGCGCATGTTTATGTGTCAGTATCTGCTGTCAAAGACATATAAGGATATGTTTGACGAAAATAAAATTTTAAGTGCATATTCCGATGAAACAGAAAGATTTGAGGCACATCATATTATACCGCTTGGAACAGTAAAAAAGGTAGGGGAATCTACGAAAAAACTTCGTGATGATGAAAAAAATATCTGCAACTCGCCTTTAAATTTTGTGTACATAACGAAAAAAGCAAATAAGGAAATATCCGATGAATCCTTAAAAGATTATGTACAGAAGATCAACGCGGAAGCAAAAGCAAAACTGCATATTACGGCTTATACAAATTCGGATATACCACAAGATCAGGTAAAACAGATTTTAAGGGAACGGTATGATTTCCTGAAGGGGGATATCAGGGAGCGGATCAGTACTTTATTAAGTTAAATACGGCTTGGAAAGTGCAGATAAAGATATTGTTTTACGAAAGAACAATGCAGGATGGAGGTATTTTATGAAAGAGGTCAGTGAAAAAGTAATGCGGAATATGATTTTTGAGGTTCTTCATGTGGAGCGTAAAAATTTGCGGAGCAAGGCAAAAACAGATCAGAGGATGGCGGAGGAACTTGCAAAGATCATAGTTGATTATGCGAAGATGTCAGTGTAGCAGACTTAGGGGGAGAATAGCATGAAATTCCAGAGCATTACAATGAATAATTTTATGAGGTATAAGGGGCAGAATGTAATCGAGTTCAGCTGCGATGAAAAAAGAAATGTTACTGTCGTGCTGGGAGATAATACGGTTGGCAAGACGACAATTGCACAGGCATTTCGCTGGGTGCTTTATGGTGCGGTATTGACAGAACGCGGAAAGCAGCAGGAAGACTACCAGCTGTTAAACAATGATATTCTGGCAATGATGGATGCGAACAGTAAAGCGGATGTTACGGTGGAACTGGTTGCTGTTGATGATGAAAAAAGATACCGGATCAAGCGTGAAATCCATTATACGCGTGCATATCCACAGTTGATCGCAAAAGAATTTTATAAGAAAGTTTCACTGGAAATATCAGAAAAGGATGATCCAAATGCCGGTATTTCTGTGGAAACGGAAAAAATAGAAGAGGTAATCCGTGAATTATTTCCCAAAAATCTGTCACATTATTTTTTGTTTGATGGAGAGAGATGGAATGATGTAACTGTTAACGGTGTGCGTGAAAATATCAAAGAGTCTGTACATACACTGACCGGATTATCTGCGTATCAGGCTGCAATCTGGCATTTGAAGGATATGGGAAGTCATTCCGTTATTAAAAAGTTCAAAGGAAAGATATCAGGTTCTGGTAATATGTATGATAATCTGGAAAAAGACCGGAATCGCATGGAACATGAGATAGAGCAGTGTAAAGATAAGATAAAAAATATCGAAATCAATATACAAAACAATAATGAAAAAATAGAGGAGGTGCAGCAGTATCTTCTTGAAAATAAGAATACGGAAATTTTGCAGGCAAAATATAACCAGTTATTAGTAGTAAGAAGAACGCAGGCGGAAAGAGGAGTTGCTGCATATAAAAGTCTGGTAAATTTATTCAGTGATAAAGCTTATATGTTGTTTGCGAAACCGATGATAGAGGCATCTGTGAAAATGGTAAAATCTGTTGCAGGAGAGCGGCGTGACATACCGCATATGCATCAGGCAAGTATTGACTATATTATAAAAACAGGCAGATGTATCTGTGGAACTCCGATTTTACCGGATTCTAAGGAATTAGAATGTCTGATGGAACAGAGAAATTTTCTTCCGCCGGCAGATATTGGTTCATTGCTGGGTGAGTTTGAACGGACAGGACAGCGCTGGAACCGGCAAAGCAATTCTGTTTATGATGATTTAAGAGAAGATGCGCAAAATGTGGATCAGAGCATCCGGGCTTACGAGGAAACCTGTAATCAGTTAGCCGGGATGGAACAGCAGATGGACAGGCAGACAGACTTTGCCGAAAAAAGAAAAATGCTGAAATATTATCAGAGTGAAAACAGTAAATTAGGGGTGGAAAAGGGAACACTGCAGGGACAGATCTTAAATTTTGAGCGGCAGATCGAACGAACAGAAGCTGAGATGAAGAGTCAGGAAGTCAGAAGCGAAGAAAATAAAAAATGGCGAGAGCGTGTAGATTTGGCAGAAGCATTATATACAAGATTAAAAAATGATTTTGAGGTAAAAAAGAATAAGACATTTCTGGAATTAAACGGACAGATCCAAAAAAATTTTGAGCGTATGTTCAATGCGAAAGATAAAAGAATACAGTTGACGGAAAATTATGAGATCCAGATGTTATATCAGACGGATTTGGGTTTCCGCGAAGAGAAGAATCTGTCAGAGGGCGAAAAAATCGCACGCAATTTTGCATTTATCGTTACAATCATGGAATACAGCAGAAATAAAAAGGCTGAGCATCTTGGAGTGGAAAGTGGAGGAGATACACTGCCGATTGTTTTAGACGGACCGTTTTCTAAACTGGGGGATAAAAATATCAGTCTGATTGCAAAAGTTTTGCCGGAAGTATCAGAACAGGTAATTATTTTTATGCTGGACAAGGACTGGAAGTACACAGGACTCGATGAATATGTCGGTGCGTCTTATTATATTGAAAAAGCAGCTGACGAGGCATATGCGTCCATACGGAAAGTAGAATCTGATCAGTAGCGGAAGGGGATACAAAAGATGGGGAATTATGAATTTTTTAAGAAGGAGTTTGAATTTCATGGAAAGCATGCCAGGATGGCAGGTGAATTGTGGGTAAAAGGTGACTATGAGCATACCTATTTCCGGAGACTGATCGATCTGTATATGGTGGCAGCAGTGGTGGGATTTCGCGTAGACCGTAAAGCAAAGGAAGATTTCTCGCCGTTTGGGACAAAGAGCATTTTAGCCGAGCAGGTCATCAATGCAAAAGAAGAATTAGATTTTATTATGCAGATGATGATCATGCTGGATGCGAAAGAAAGCATGCCGGCTGAGGAAGCAGTAAAAAAAGCATTCCGGGGTGCGGAGACGGAGGAAGAATTTCAGGCTTATCAGTCCATGTTTCATGATTATGTCAGAGGCGGGGTAGAGGAACTGTATGAGAGACTGATCATTCAAAAAGCAGAACCGGACAGTGAATTTTATGATAATAAAACAGCAAATCTGATGTCTGTGTTAGAAAGATTTGGTTATGGTTTACAGGATATGGAGGAGTAATAATTTTACATGATTTTTGAAGGAAAAATGTAAAAAAATCAAAAACAGGTATTTACAATCGTCGAAAACAGGGGTATAATTTAAGAGAATTATATCATACCAAGTGATAATTAGGTTATTACAATAAGGTAAGAAACCTAAAAGCTCTAATCCCATTCTTCGGAATGGGATTATCTTTTATACAGAAGTTTATTCATGACAATGACCGGTATGCGGATCATTGTTGAAGCGCGCAGAATAAAACAGTTGTCCCGTTTGCTGGTATGAGAGAGAACGGTTCAGATGAGAGGAGAAGGAACATGGACGAAAAAATGGATTATCGTATTGGGTTGGATATTGGTATTGCATCCGTCGGCTGGGCGGTATTACAGAACAACAGTGATGACGAGCCGGTTCGTATCGTAGACCTTGGGGTAAGGATATTTGATACAGCAGAAATCCCGAAAACAGGTGAATCTTTGGCGGGACCAAGGAGAGCTGCACGAACGACAAGAAGACGGCTTAGAAGAAGAAAACATCGTTTAGACAGAATCAAATGGCTCTTTGAGAATCAGGGTCTGATAAATATTGATGACTTTCTGAAACGATATAACATGGCAGGGTTACCGGATGTTTATCAGCTTCGCTATGAGGCATTAGACCGGAAACTGACGGATGAAGAATTAGCACAGGTGTTGCTTCATATTGCAAAACACCGTGGATTTCGTTCGACCAGAAAGGCAGAGACGGCTGCAAAGGAAAATGGTGCAGTTTTAAAAGCGACGGATGAAAATCAAAAGCGGATGCAGGAAAAGGGATATCGTACGGTCGGGGAGATGATTTATTTAGATGAAGCATTTCGAACCGGATGTTCCTGGTCAGAAAAGGGATATATTCTCACCCCACGCAATAAAGCAGAAAATTATCAGCACACCATGTTAAGGGCAATGCTTGTGGAAGAAGTCAAAGAAATTTTCTCCAGCCAGAGACGTCTTGGAAATGAAAAAGCGACGGAAGAATTAGAAGAAAAATATTTGGAAATCATGACAAGTCAGAGATCTTTTGATTTAGGACCAGGCATGCAGCCGGATGGAAAGCCAAGTCCATATGCGATGGAAGGTTTTTCGGACAGAGTTGGAAAATGTACATTTCTTGGAGATCAGGGGGAGCTGCGCGGCGCAAAGGGAACTTATACGGCAGAATATTTTGTGGCACTACAGAAAATAAATCATACAAAACTGGTTAACCAGGATGGAGAGACCAGAAACTTTACAGAAGAGGAACGACGGGCACTGACTTTGCTGTTATTCACACAGAAGGAAGTGAAGTACGCAGCAGTTCGCAAGAAGTTAGGTTTGCCGGAGGATATTCTTTTTTATAATTTAAATTATAAAAAAGCTGCCACGAAAGAAGAACAGCAAAAAGAAAATCAAAATACGGAAAAAGCAAAATTTATTGGGATGCCATACTACCATGATTACAAGAAATGTTTGGAAGAACGGGTGAAATATCTGACAGAAAATGAAGTCAGGGATCTGTTTGATGAGATTGGTATGATCCTGACCTGTTATAAGAATGATGACAGTCGTACGGAGCGGCTGGCTAAGCTGGGACTTGTACCGATAGAGATGGAAGGGTTATTGGCGTATACACCGACGAAGTTTCAGCATCTTTCGATGAAAGCGATGCGGAATATTATCCCGTTTTTGGAAAAAGGCATGACTTATGATAAAGCATGTGAGGAAGCCGGATATGATTTTAAGGCGGATTCTAAGGGGATTAAGCAGAAGTTATTAACAGGAGAAAAGGTGAATCAGACGATCAATGAGATTACAAATCCGGTAGTAAAGCGTTCTGTATCACAGACTGTCAAAGTGATTAATGCGATCATCCGTACATATGGAAGTCCGCAGGCAATCAATATTGAGCTTGCAAGAGAAATGTCAAAGACTTTTGAAGAACGCCGGAAAATAAAAGGTGATATGGAAAAACGCCAGAAGAATAACGAAGATGTGAAAAAGCAGATTCAGGAATTGGGAAAATTATCACCAACCGGACAGGATATTTTAAAATATCGCCTGTGGCAGGAACAGCAGGGAATCTGTATGTATTCCGGTAAGACTATTCCATTGGAAGAACTGTTTAAACCGGGGTATGATATTGATCATATTTTGCCATACAGTATTACATTTGATGACAGTTTTCGGAATAAGGTACTTGTCACTTCTCAGGAAAACCGCCAAAAGGGAAACAGGACACCTTATGAATACATGGGAAATGATGAGCAGCGTTGGAATGAGTTTGAAACTCGTGTGAAGACGACGATACGGGATTATAAAAAACAGCAGAAACTTTTGAAAAAACATTTTTCAGAGGAAGAGCGTAGTGAATTTAAAGAGCGTAACTTAACGGATACAAAATATATTACAACCGTTATTTATAATATGATCCGTCAGAATCTTGAAATGGCACCGTTAAACCGTCCGGAAAAGAAAAAACAGGTACGCGCGGTAAATGGAGCAATTACGGCGTACTTAAGAAAACGCTGGGGATTACCTCAGAAAAATCGTGAGACGGATACACATCATGCGATGGATGCGGTTGTCATCGCCTGCTGTACGGATGGCATGATCCAGAAAATATCGCGATATACGAAAGTAAGAGAGAGATGTTACTCAAAAGGTACAGAGTTTGTGGATGCGGAGACAGGAGAAATCTTTCGACCGGAAGATTACAGCCGGGCAGAATGGGATGAGATATTTGGTGTTCATATTCCAAAACTATGGGAGACATTCCGGGCAGAACTGGATGTGAGAATGGGAGATGATCCGAAGGGATTTTTGGATACCCATTCTGATGTTGCCTTAGAATTAGATTATCCAGAGTATATTTATGAGAATCTTCGTCCGATCTTTGTCTCAAGAATGCCAAATCATAAAGTGACAGGTGCTGCACATGCAGATACCATCCGCAGTCCGAGACATTTTAAGGATGAGGGGATCGTATTGACTAAGACAGCTTTGACAGATCTGAAGCTTGACAAACATGGTGAAATCGACGGCTACTATAATCCTCAAAGTGACCTTTTATTATACGAGGCATTGAAAAAACAGCTGTTGTTATATGGAAATGATGCAAAAAAGGCATTTGCACAGGATTTTCATAAACCGAAAGCGGACGGTACAGAAGGTCCGGTAGTACGGAAAGTCAAGATACAGAAAAAACAGACGATGGGTGTATTTGTGGATTCCGGAAATGGAATTGCAGAAAATGGCGGTATGGTCAGAATCGATGTGTATCGTGTGAATGGAAAGTATTATTTTGTACCGGTGTATACGGCGGATGTGGTGAAGAAGGTGCTGCCGGATAGGGCATCAACAGCAAATAAGCCATATAGTGAGTGGCGAACTATGGAAGATAAAGATTTTTTGTTCAGCTTGTATTCGAGAGATTTGGTGCATATAAAGAGTAAAAAAGGCATTCCGATAAAAAATGTGGATGGCAGCTTAGGAGAATCGAAAGAAGTATATGCATATTATATTGGAGCAGATATTTCTGGAGCGAAAATAGAAGGGAAAGCACATGATAGCCGATATACTTTTAGAGGAATTGGGGTACAAAAATTAGAATTAATAGAAAAGTGTCAGGTAGATATTTTAGGGCATATATCTACAGTAAAAAATGAAAAACGAATGGGTTTTTCTTGATAAAAACATGGAGGATAAATGGGGTTTCGAAATATTAAGATAGACAGTCATGTAAAACTGTCTATCAAAAATCAGCAGTTATATATTGAAACAGACATACTCAGACAGATTCCACTGGAGGATATCAACTGTATCATCATAGAAAATCAGACAGTAACAGTCTCTGCTTATTTGCTCCAGAAGATGGCAGATATGGGAATTACGGTCTATGTCTGTGATGAAAAGCATCTTCCGAATGCAGTACTGCTTCCAATGGTAAGGCACAGTCGTCATTTTAAAATTCTGAAATATCAGATAGAGGCAGGAAAACCCTTACAGAAAAGACTTTGGCAGCAGATCGTGGTTCGAAAGATCAGAAACCAGGCATTGTGTTTAGCCTATCTTGATTTAGACGGATCAGAAGAATTAATGAAAATGTGCAAAGAAGTACAGTCTGGTGATCGGACACATGTGGAGGCGAAAGCAGCAGCTTTTTATTTTAAAAGTCTGTATGGATTGGGATTTTCACGGGGCAATGATCATGTCATTAACTCGGCATTAAATTATGGTTATGCCATTGTAAGAGGTCTGATTGCCCGCTCCATTGTCTGTTATGGATTGGAGCCTTCGATTGGAGTGTTCCACCATAGTGAACTGAATAATTTTAATTTGGCTGATGATATGATTGAACCATTTCGTCCCTTAGTTGACCTGTATGTATCCCAGAATTATGATGTAGCAGAAATTGACAGTGATCTTACGCCAGAAAGAAAACGTGATATTTTTGGTATTATAAATTATGATATGGATGTGAAAGGGGAAAAACGCATTATCAGTAATTGTATTGATATGCTGGTGGCAAGTTACAGTAGTGCTCTGCAGGGAAAAAGATCAGATTTGGAGTTGCCGGAACTGATGCAATTACAGGTACATAGCTATGAATAAGTTTATGAGAATGTTAGTGTTTTTTGATCTGCCGGTAGTAACTGCAAAAGAGAAAAAGGATGCCGCGAAATTTCGTAAGTTTTTGTTGAAAGATGGCTACAATATGGTGCAGTGGTCTGTATATTCCAGGATATGCAATGGTATGGATGCAGTTGCAATGCATAAACAGCGTTTAAAACAAAATCTGCCTATAAAAGGATCTGTACGTGCGCTGGTTTTAACAGAAAAGCAGTATGAGTCTATGGAAGTCATGTTGGGAACAAAAACATTTGAGGATACCCCTGAATCGATAGAATTAATGGATGTTTTTTGAAAAAAGAAGATTTTCGATAGAATTTAACTTCCAAATTAAAGATTTTTTTTTAGATGAAATCCCCACGAATCCCTGTAGTTCGTGGGGATTTGTGCTCCCTATTATACCATACCAAGTGATAACAGGGAATTACAACTGCTTGCGTCTGGTATATTGGAGCGGAGCGATTATACCATACCAAGTGATAACAGGGAATTACAACTCTTGCCCTCTGTGTGTTCCTTGGCTTCTTATTATACCATACCAAGTGATAACAGGGAATTACAACAATTTTCATCCTCTTTTATAATTCTTTCATATTATACCATACCAAGTGATAACAGGGAATTACAACTATGGATAAACAGCTATTCCATCATTGATATTATACCATACCAAGTGATAACAGGGAATTACAACTATTGCCGGAATGGGAGTGATCGGCTTACTATTATACCATACCAAGTGATAACAGGGAATTACAACTGGTGGAATGAGTGCACTTATTAATGACACATTATACCATACCAAGTGATAACAGGGAATTACAACCACGCCGTCTGGATCCGCCCGAGAAAACTATTATACCATACCAAGTGATAACAGGGAATTACAACGAAAGATGGAGGAAAGACAATGAGATTTTCATTATACCATACCAAGTGATAACAGGGAATTACAACTTTTAGAGGGTTGCGATTATAACGAGTGTTATTATACCATACCAAGTGATAACAGGGAATTACAACAACATGAGTCAATACAAAAACAAAACCTAATTATACCATACCAAGTGATAACAGGGAATTACAACACTTCAACCTCTTTTGTAATAGTCTTTGTGATTATACCATACCAAGTGATAACAGGGAATTACAACGTTACTTGGGTGTAATTTATCTGATTGATGATTATACCATACCAAGTGATAACAGGGAATTACAACAATACGGCGATAAAAAAATCGGTGTACGTAATTATACCATACCAAGTGATAACAGGGAATTACAACCAGTAGGTGTGCAGGGTTCGATTCCCTGCTATTATACCATACCAAGTGATAACAGGGAATTACAACATGTGCTTATTGTAATAATTTACAATTACAATTATACCATACCAAGTGATAACAGGGAATTACAACAAACATTAAATTACTTACATAGCAGGTTCAATTATACCATACCAAGTGATAACAGGGAATTACAACCCTATTGCGTTGCGAACGTTGTGCAGGATTATTATACCATACCAAGTGATAACAGGGAATTACAACGACATGAGGGCGGAACTTATCACACGCATAATTATACCATACCAAGTGATAACAGGGAATTACAACTGTCTGAAAGTTCCCAGTCCTTAACATCTATTATACCATACCAAGTGATAACAGGGAATTACAACCTCCAACCCAGAGGAAAGAAAGCTCGGCCATTATACCATACCAAGTGATAACAGGGAATTACAACCGACCGGACGAAGTGACCGGAAGAGTAGGAATTATACCATACCAAGTGATAACAGGGAATTACAACACTACATTGATCCGTACCTCAAAAAGTCAAATTATACCATACCAAGTGATAACAGGGAATTACAACTGTCGATTTAACCGTAGTTAAATGGTTGATATTATACCATACCAAGTGATAACAGGGAATTACAACGTATGCAAGCAACTTTTCTTATAGGAAAAATTATACCATACCAAGTGATAACAGGGAATTACAACTAAAATGATACTAAAAAATTGCACAGACAATTATACCATACCAAGTGATAACAGGGAATTACAACCATAGTCCGGAGATCCTGTGTAATCTGCGAATTATACCATACCAAGTGATAACAGGGAATTACAACTTGAATATTGCGATTGATTATAATCAAGCAATTATACCATACCAAGTGATAACAGGGAATTACAACATCATGTTTATACTTAAGAAGATACCGTTTATTATACCATACCAAGTGATAACAGGGAATTACAACGTAAAGATCGTCAATCATCTTACCCGGCGGATTATACCATACCAAGTGATAACAGGGAATTACAACGATCAGCCATTGAAAAATTCAATTCATTGTATTATACCATACCAAGTGATAACAGGGAATTACAACGCACGGAAAGCCGCGGATGGAAACGGTATGATTATACCATACCAAGTGATAACAGGGAATTACAACGTTACAGATATGATGAAAGACCTTGCAGAAATTATACCATACCAAGTGATAACAGGGAATTACAACCCCTTTCAAATCAACCTTTTTCATTTTTTTATTATACCATACCAAGTGATAACAGGGAATTACAACAGTGAACGCGTATAAGCCATTTTAAGGCTTATTATACCATACCAAGTGATAACAGGGAATTACAACATGTGCAATATCTATATACGGGTCGGGTTGATTATACCATACCAAGTGATAACAGGGAATTACAACATTTGTCATATCCGATCTGAACGATCTCAAATTATACCATACCAAGTGATAACAGGGAATTACAACAAGTGAATCCCCAGTACTTGAAGGATGATAATTATACCATACCAAGTGATAACAGGGAATTACAACCTTACAACCGTTTATATTTACGGAGATACCATTATACCATACCAAGTGATAACAGGGAATTACAACAATCACGGTATCAAGATCACATCCTAGCGATTATACCATACCAAGTGATAATGAGGAAAATCAGAAAAGTATATTGAAATTACGGAAAAACCGTAATCAACCTTTACACTACAACAAAAAAACAGGAAACCTTGTAAATCAAGGTTTCCTGTTCTCAACAAAAGAGCGCGAGACGGGACTCGAACCCGCGGCCCCGACCTTGGCAAGGTCGTGCTCCACCAACTGAGCCACTCGCGCATATATGAAATTGTATTGTAGCTTTTAAAGAGCGCGAGACGGGACTCGAACCCGCGGCCCCGACCTTGGCAAGGTCGTGCTCCACCAACTGAGCCACTCGCGCATATGTAAATTGTTTTGTATCTGTCTGCCAGACACATTTGATATCATACTATGGGAAAAGTAATTTGTCAACAATTTTTTGAAAAAATTTAACAGAAAAATTTAACAGAAATTTTGGATACCGAAATAGAAATGTGAGTGCGGATCTACGGCGAAAAAAAAGAAAAACAGAATGAAAACGATACTTTTTAGGGGTAGAACTCATAAATGAAGAGTGTTACAATAAAGGACATGGGAAAATGGTCACAGAAATTTAAAATATGACTTTGGAAGGCCAAAGGGGTGCCAGAATGTACAAAAAAATGCGAAGATTCGTACTGTAGCAGTTTTATGTGCAATATTGTTAATTTTAGGAATAGCATTATTTGGATGTTTTGGGCAGATACGGGGCAGTTTACAGCAGCAGTTGATGAGCAGCATTGAGGGGATGGCAGAACAGAATGTAATATTGGTAGAGAAAGAAGTAAGCACGCGTTTTAGACTGCTTTCTGGTCTTGCGAGAGAGTCAGGCGGGGACGAAAAAATTATCGTTAATAAATTACAGGGATTTGTAGAGACGTATCAGTTTAAACGGATAGGATATATTGCGGCAGATGGTACAGCAGAAACGACGGATGGCTATCGGCTAAATATGTCTGACAGAGATTTTTTTCAACAGTCGATGTGGGGAAAAAACTTTTTGACGGATGCATTTGAAGACAGGATTGATACTTCACATGAAACCATAAATGTATTCAGTGTGCCGGTATATGAAAAAGAACGGAAAACGGTAAAAGGAGTTTTATTTGCAACCTGCAAAGATGAAATGCTTGAGGGGTGCCTGAAGAATGAGATATTTGAAGGACAGGCTTTTAATTACATCATAAAAATAGACGGTACGATTGTTGCAACTTCCGGAAACAGTAAAGAATGGGGAATCGGGAGAAATATTTTTAATACGGATGTTTCTGAGGATGAAAGAGATGATTATGCTGGAGACCTGATGCTCAGTAACATGAAAGAGGGAAAAAGTGGCTATGGATTGGATCCAAAACGGAAAGAAGTCTCACTTTATTACTATATGCCACTTAAAATAGAAGAGAGCGGTGAACCATGGTATGTGGTCACTGCAGTAGAGGATAGCGTTTTAACAAGCCGTATGCAGGTGGTCATGGATGCGATCAACAGTCTGATGGTGATCATTCTGGTTGTCATATCGGTCAGCGTCGGGGTGTATATTTACTCCTGGCGCCAAAGTAAAAAAGAACTTATGTCGCTTGCATATCAGGATCCTGTCACATTAGGAGATAATTTTGCAGCTTTTAAGAAAAAGGCAAAAAGCAAAAAAGATGGTGTAGGATGGCTGATTGCTATGGATGTGACAGATTTTAAGCTGATCAACAGCACCTGTGGAGTCAAAAAAGGTGATGAGGTGCTGCGTGTCATATGGGAGATTTTTGAAACCGAAACGGGAGAAAATGAACTGGCAGCGCATGTCAATGCCGACCGGTTTATATTGTTCTGGATGGATGAAAATCAGGAAAACATCAAACAAAGACTGGAACATGTAATAAGAAAGATAGAAGAGATACCGGAACGTCTGGAAATACCAAATCTTTTCCCGGTGTTTGGAATTTTTCATACGATCGTATTAGATGAGATCGATCCTTTATACGGAAATGCAGTGCAGGCAAAGCATCAGATCAAAGGAAGGCGTGACAGGCATTATATATTTTATGATGAGCTGAACCATGAGAGTATTCAGGAAAACCGTGAATTAGAAGAACATTTTGAAACAGCGCTTGAAAACGAAGAGTTTGAAATCTGGTATCAGCCAAAATACAGTGCACATTCGAGAAAGCTTGTGGGAGCGGAGGCTCTTGTGCGATGGCGCAGGGCGGATGGAGCACTGATTCCGCCGCTTAAGTTTATTCCATTGTTTGAACGGAATGGAAATATCATCCGGCTCGATGAGTATGTATTCCGAGCTGTGTGCAGGCAGCAGAAAGAGTGGCAGAAACAGGGACAGAAGATGCTTCCTGTTTCGGTAAACATTTCGCGTGTCAGCCTCTATTATTCAAGTGTCGTTGAAAAATATGAAAGTATTATCCGGTCGTTTGACCTTGATTCGAAATACATTCAGCTGGAGATTACAGAAAGTGCAACGATTGATAATAATGAAATATTTAATCTGTTAGAGCAGTTTCACACGGCAGGATTTAAGATACTTCTGGACGATTTCGGAAGTGGATATTCATCCCTTGCAGCTTTAAACCGTATGCATTTCGATACGATCAAGCTGGATAAAAGTCTTGTCGATTACATAGGGGACGATAACGGAGAGAAATTGTTAAATTCAATTACAAAGCTGGCACAGAGTTTTGGCATGGAAATTACGGCAGAGGGTGTTGAGACGGTAGAGCAGCTGATGTTTTTGTGCAATCTGGACTGTGATGATATTCAGGGATACTATTTTTCGCGTCCACTGCCGGTAAAAGAATATGAAGAATGTTTAAAAGAAGCGTGCATGTAATATGCTTCGCACTCATACAATATAACAATCGATACCATGGAGGTACAGGGTGAGCGCAAAGACGAGGATCGTGGTCCTTCATATGAAGGAGGTTATCTATACAGCGATATTTGTCGGACTTGGGATCGTACTGGTCATATTGCTGCTTTTCATGTTTTTACCTAAAAAACAGAAGGGCGATGCAGAGCCAACGATGCAGTATACGGCAGGCGTATACACTTCGTCGGTAATGATGGGCAGCCAGTCAGCCGATGTACAGGTCATTGTAGATGAAAACCGTATACAATCCATTTCCCTGGTCAGTCTGGATGAAACAGTGGCGACAATGTATCCGCTTATGGAGCCGGCATTGGAAAATGTCAGTGAACAGGTGATAAAACAGCAGTCGACGGAAGGGATTACATATCGTACGGATAATCAGTATACATCGATTGTACTTTTAAATGCGATTGAAAATGCACTTGCGAAAGCGGAGATCGCAGAGGGAGAGGCAGATTAACACAGTTTAAAATCAAAGAATGAGAGGTTTGAGAACTGTGTGTTGTCAAGAATCAAAAAAGGTTCCGGATGTACCGGAACCTTTTTGTGTAAAAAAGTTATTCTTCTGTGTTGAGCGTATCCATGTAATTATTGATAGCATCAAGATCGGCATAGATCGTTTTGATCGGTCTGCTCTTTTCGTAAGCGTTATAACCGGAGTATCCTGCCCATCCGACGATAAGTAATGCAATTAACCATCCACAGATGGTGCCTGCGATACGTTTTCTTTTTTCTTTTGCAAGAATCTTTTTGCGGTTTGCTTTCTCTTCTTTATAGCGGTCAACTTTTGCCTGACTCATAATCATCCTCCGTTTTATTATTCACATGCCCAGCATGGATAAAAATCAAATAAACATAATGATAATATACCCCATTCTGTTAGAAAAAGCAATAGAAATACACCTTGTCATTTTCGTGGAAATTGGGTAAAATGAGAGTTTGAGAGAGAAGAAACTGTGCGCGGGATAAGAGCATGATGCTTGAAAAGCAGTGCAGTGATCAGAATGGAGAATCGTGTGAAAAAAAGATCTTTCACACGGCTATTTGTTTCTGAGCAAAAACAAATAGCTTTGATGGCAAGGCATAAAAAAACATGCCTCCGAGAATTTAAGATTCTCGTCGCCTCTTCGCAATAAGTTGCTCAGAAATGAGGATTTTTATGAATTTAATTGTAGCGGCAGATGAAAACTGGGCGATCGGTAATAAAAATGAATTGTTAGTCCGGATTCCGGCAGATCAGAAATTTTTCCGTGAAACAACGATGGGAAAAGTAGTTGTGATGGGGCGGAAAACGTTAGAAACATTTCCGAATGGACTTCCACTGATGGGGCGGACGAATATTGTGCTGACACATGATAAAAAGTTCCGGGTTCCGGGAGCTTTGATCGTACATGATATGGAAGAACTTCATGAAGAACTGAAAAAGTACGATAGTGAAGATATTTATGTGATCGGCGGGGAATCTGTTTATCGCCAGCTCATCGATGAATGTGATGTGGCGCATGTCACAAAAATCGATTTTGCATACGATGCGGATGCACATTTCCCGGATCTGGATGCAGATCCGGCATGGGAGATAACAGCAGACAGTGAGGAACAGACGTATTTTGATCTTGAGTATTATTTTTACCGGTATGAGAGAGTCAGAAAATAAGTAAACGTAAACAGAAAGCAGTGCAGCAAAGATGGAAAATTTTATTTACAGTATCAATGTGACGTTTCCGATTTTTTTAGTGATGCTCATCGGCTATTTTTTAAAACAGATCGGTATGTTAAACGACAATTTTGTCACGGTGGCAAACCGTTTTAATTTTAAGGTAACACTGCCGTTTATGCTGTTCCGTGATATTGCGGGCGTGGATATCAGGGCAGTATTCGATTTAAAATATGTATTGTTTTGTGCGCTTGTCAGTACCGCGTGTTTCTGGCTGATCTGGGGTGGCGTGAAGCTGTTTTTAAAGGATCAGACTATGCGGGGAGCTTTTGTGCAGGCATCGTTCCGCAGCAGTGCGGCGGTGATGGGACTTGCCTTTATCCAGAATATCTATGGAACCTCGGCGATGGGGCCGCTTATGATCGTCAGTGCGGTGCCGCTTTATAATATTTTTTCCGTGATCGTGCTGACCTTTGAGGGAGAAAATGCAAGCGGGGTGGATGGAAAACAAAAAATCAAAGAGGCATGTATCGGAATCGCCAAAAACCCGATCATTCTTGGCATTTTAGCAGGATTGATCGTCGGACTTTTAGGAATCGAATTTCCAACGATTATCAATAAGACGGTCAACAGTGTGGCGCAGATGGCTACACCGCTTGCACTGATCACGATCGGAGCCGGATTTGAGGGCAGAAAGGCACTTGCGAAGATCAAGCCGACGATCGCGGCATCTCTGATCAAGTTAGTGATCCAGCCGCTCATTTTCCTTCCGGTCGCAGTCTGGATGGGATTTGGTGGGGAGAAAATGATCGCAATTCTGATCATGCTTGCATCCCCGACAACGCCGAGCTGTTATATCATGGCAAAGAGCATGAACAACGACGGTGTGCTGACGGCGAGTGTGATCGTGACGACAACGTTATTAGCGGCATTTACGCTGACCGGATGGATCTTTATCTTAAAATCAGTCGGGTTGATTGGATAAATAAAATCATTGCATTTCCCAGTGAGATGGGATATAGTTTTTTGAAAGAAAAAATACCTTGGTTTTTGGGAGGACGATATGGATATAACAGGCAGAAAATTATTTGTAAAAGCGCTGCAGGAAGAGGGCGTGGATACCATTTTCGGTTATCCGGGCGGTACTGTGACGGATCTTTTCGATGAATTATATAAACAGGATAGTATTGACGTCGTCCTGCCAAGACATGAACAGGGACTGATCCATGCGGCGGAAGGATACGCGAAATCTACCGGAAAAGTCGGCGTGTGCTTAGTGACGAGTGGGCCGGGTGCGACCAATATCATTACAGGTCTTGCGGATGCGCATTATGACAGTATTCCACTGGTATGCTTTACGGGACAGGTTCCACTGTCTTTAATAGGAAATGATGCATTCCAGGAAGTAGATATTGTCGGAATGACAAGAAGTGTCACAAAATACGGTGTGACCGTGCGCAGACGGGAAGATTTGGGACGTATCATCAAGATGGCATTTTATATCGCATCCACCGGCAAGCCGGGACCGGTACTGATCGATATTCCGAAGGATATCCAGACGGCAGCAGGACCGGCGGAGTATCCGTCGAACATCCAGATCCGCGGTTATAAGCCGAATGAGTCGGTACATATCGGACAGTTGAAAAAAGCGTATAAACTGCTACGCACCGCAAAGAAACCGCTGATCCTTGCCGGAGGAGGTATCAATATCGCACATGCGAATGACAAACTGCTCGCATTGGCGGAGAAGATGCAGATCCCGGTGGTCACAACGATCATGGGGAAAGGTGCGATCCCGACGAGCCATCCGCTCTATGTAGGAAACAGCGGTATGCATGGAAAATACGCAGCAAATATGGCAGTCAGCAAATGTGATGTGCTTTTTTCTATCGGAACAAGATTTAACGACCGTATTACAGGAGATCTGAATGAATTTGCACCGAAGGCGAAGATCGTACATATCGATGTGGATACGGCATCAATCTCCAGAAATGTCGTTGTGGATGTTCCGGTTGTATCGGATGCGAATCTGGCATTAGAAAAGCTGCTTGAATGGGCGGAATCGAAAGATACCGAGCAGTGGCAGAAGGAAATCGCGGAGTGGGATAAGAAAAATCCGCTTGAGATGCGCAGGGACTGTGGCATGACACCGCAGATGGTATTTGAGCATGTAAACCGTACCTTTAGAGAGGCTGTCTATGTGACGGACGTAGGACAGCATCAGATGTGGGCAACACAGTACCTGGAGTTGGATTCCTGGCATCAGCTGATCACATCCGGCGGACTTGGCACGATGGGATTTGGATTTCCGGCGGCGATCGGGGCAAAGATCGGCAACCGGGATAAGGAAGTTGTATGTTTTACGGGAGATGGCGGTTTTCAGATGAATATTCAGGAGATGGCAACGGCAGTCGTGCAGGAAGCGCCGGTGATCATCTGCCTGTTCAACAACTATTACCTTGGCATGGTGCGTCAGATGCAGCAGTTATTTTATGGAAAACGTTATGAGGCAACCTGCCTGCGCAGAAGGAGAACCTGTCCGGCGAACTGCAAGGGACCGAATGCATCCTGTCCGCCGTACACACCGGATTTTATCGCATTGGCAAAGAGCTACGGCGCACACGGGATCCGTGTGGAAAAAGAGGAGGACATCCAGGCGGCACTTGATGAGGCGCGTACCTACACAGATGCCCCGACCATCATTGAATTTATGATTTCCACGGATGAGATCGTACTTCCTATGGTAAAGAGCGGAAATCCAATGAGCGAGATGATTTTGAAATAGGAGAGGATACGGATATGAAAAATAGATGGATTGCATTATATGTGGAAAACCAGGTAGGTGTTTTAGCAAAAGTATCCGGTCTTTTTTCCGGAAAATCTTACAATCTCCAGAGTCTTACGGTTGGTACGACAGAGGATGAGACGGTTTCAAGAATGACGATCTGTGTGACCAGTGACGATATCACATTTGAGCAGATCAAAAAACAGTTGAACCGCATGGTTGAGGTTATTAAGGTCATTGACCTCACGGATGTGCCGATTCACATGAAAGAGATTTTATTTGCAAAAGTATTAGATGTCAATGAGGCAGGAAAGCTGGAAGTATTCCAGATCGCACAGGTGTTTAATGTGCAGGTGGCAGATATCGGCAATGACAGCGTACTCTTAGAGTGCAAGCTGACGGAACGAAGAAACAACGAGCTGATCGCCCTGTTAAAATCTAAATTCCGCAGGATCGAGGTTGTGCGCGGTGGAGCGGTGGCGATTGAGTCGATCAGTACGTCATGCAGGTAAGCATGCCGGCTGTCATAACGGCAGATAATAAAAAACGGGTTTGTGAAAATAGTTTTCCATAGAGAAAGAGGCAGGTGATAATTTTCACCTGTCTCCTTCTTTTTGGAAAAAATTTATGGAATTTATTATACGCGCTTATTTAAGAAAGCGATAAACTTTTCAAAATGCATCGGTGTTCCCTGAATTTCCTGTACTTTCAAGCGGTTTTTCTCGTTAAATCCTACAAGAATATCATGGTTTGCCTCCGAGAGGTAATCGATGATACCGTCGATGTCGGATTTAATATTCTTCGGGCACTGGATATACAGATGCTTGTTGGCACTGATATGCAGTGTGTAGGAGATACTGAAATGGTACCAGAAAAACTTGTGCAGCGTGGAGTATTTGTAGATCCATATGATCTCATCGATCGGTACGATCGCATTGCCGTAGACGGAAGTTTCAATGAAAAAATGTTCCGTGATAAACATATCTTCCGTTGCGAGCTGCGGCAGTGTGGCGAGCTCTTCCTCCGCCTGCTCTAACATCTTTTTCGGATTACCAAACAGTGCAAGATCCTGGCATGCAGGGGAGAGCACCGGGAAAAACATGTATATGACAGAGAGCACGATGCAGAGCAATGCGTAAATTCCGGTAATGAAAATTGCTGCAAACAGGATCCAGTTTCCAACGTGGTTAAATCCCGGTTCGCTGATATAGTAGGAAGAAACCTTGTTGCGGATACCGTTTTCCGTCCAGTTTAAATCGGTGGACAGATTGGAAAGCAGGGTGTCGAAATTTTCATTTCCCTTTGAAATCTTTCCTTTGATGGTGACTTCTTCGATGGAAGGCAGACCCTCCTCACTGGTATTTGGCGATAACAATACGATGATACATTCCTCGTCACGCATAGTGTAATAATAATAACCGTTGGTGTGACCGAAGATGGACTGGGTATATCCGGTAAATTTTAAATCGGAAAGTGTGGTGCTTATATACTGTTTACCACCCCGGAAAGCGGTCTCTAACGAGGTGTCGTCGGGCAAAATGTCCGGAGAAAATACAGCGGACAGCGAAAAAAAGTGCCATGCAAGAATGAGCACGATCAGGTAAATGATCGGAGCTGCAAGTCTGCGTTTATAAAATGCCTTGATATTTTTGCTGATGTAGTGATCGTAATTTTCGGGCATATCAAAATCCTTTTCTCAAATAAAAAATGACATACTGCTAATAGTATAGATTCTTTTTTGCTTTATTTCAACTAAAACCTGTGATAAGATGGTATTTGCCAGTAACAGCGATAAAAGGAGATTATAATTTGGAAGCATATACAAGTTTTGCGCAGGTATATGATCTGTTCATGGATAATGTTCCCTATGAAGAGTGGAGCAGGTATATTATAGGACTTCTGAAAGAATATGGGATCTGTGACGGAACAGTACTTGATTTAGGCTGTGGAACGGGAAAGATTACAAGATTGTTGAAAAAAGCGGGCTACGATATGATCGGTGTGGATAATTCACCGGAAATGTTGGAGATCGCGGCGGAGACCGGATATCAGGAGATGCCGGAGGATGAGATCTTATATCTGTTACAGGATATGAGAGAACTTGAACTGTACGGAAGCGTGCGTGCAGTCGTGAGCATCTGTGATTCGATGAACTATCTGCTGGAAGAGACAGATCTTTTGTCCCTGTTTTACCGTGTCAACGAATATTTAGATCCAGATGGTATTTTTATCTTCGATCTGAACACAGTATATAAATACAGAGAACTCTTAGGCGAGACGACAATCGCTGAGAACCGCGAGGAGGGAAGCTTCATCTGGGATAACTATTTCGATGAGGAAGAACAGATCAATGAATATGATCTGACGCTTTTTATCCGGGAGGAAGAAGGACTTTACCGCAGATTTGAGGAGACGCACTACCAGCGTGCCTACGAATTAGAAACCGTAAAACACCTTTTAGAACAGGCGGGACTTGAATTCGTCGCAGCATATGACGCATTTACGAGAGAGCCGGTAAAAGAGGACAGCGAGCGCATTTATGTGATCGCGAGGAGCAATCAGGAAACCTGAATGCACTATTTGCTCCCAACATCATTGGAGTCATCAGAAATTTATGAGTACAGTACGAAATGGAGGATAAAATATGAGTGATTATATTGTAAGAGCAACAGCGGCGGACAGCCAGATTCGTGCATTTGCCATCACATCAAAGGAAATGGTTGAGGAGGCAAGAAGAGCCCACGACACAAGACCGGTCATTACGGCAGCGTTGGGACGTCTTTTGAGCGGTGCGGCAATGATGGGAACAATGATGAAAGGGGATAATGATCTTTTGACGATCCAGATCCAGTGCGGCGGCCCGGCAAAAGGACTTACCGTGACAGCGGATTCCCATGGCCATGTCAAGGGATTTCCTATGGAATCCCAGGTGGAACTGCCGTTAAATGCACAGGGCAAATTAGATGTGGGCGGAGCGCTTGGACTTGGCGTGATGAGTGTCATCAAGGATATGGGTTTAAAAGAACCGTATGTGGGACAGATCGCACTGCAGACCGGAGAGATCGCTGAGGATCTGACCTATTATTTTGCAACATCTGAACAGATCCCGTCCGCAGTAGGGCTTGGAGTTTTAGTGGACAAAGACTTATCGGTGCGCCAGGCGGGTGGTTTTATCATCCAGCTGATGCCGTTTACCAGTGATGAGGTCATTGAAAAACTGGAAAATAAGATCAGGGAGATCGCATCTGTAACGGAAATGTTAGAGCAGGGTATGACACCGGAGCAGATTTTAGAGGAAATCTTAGGAGATTTCGGTCTTGAGATCTCAGATAAGATCCCGGCTGCATTTGAGTGTGACTGTTCAAAGGAGAGAGTTTCACGTGCAATTTCTACGCTGAGCAAAAAAGATTTAGATTCGATCATCAATGACGGAGAGGCAATCGAGGTAAAATGCCAGTTCTGTAACAAGGCATACCATTTTGATGTGGACGAATTAAAGGAAATGCGTTCTGCAAAATAAAAAGGGCTGCTGTTGCGAAAAAATAGTACAAGCGGACAGTAAGCAAAAGGCAAGGCAATGTGGTTGCGGTAAGCAGGGGTAAAAACGTAACCGGAAAAGAGGAAAGAATGAGACAGGGATTTGTGAAAGTTGCAGCGGTAACACCAAAGATCAGGGTTGCCGACACAGGATATAATGCAAAAGTGATCTGCCAGTCTGTTAAAGAGGCGGCAGAGGCGGGAGCAAAAGTGATCGTTCTGCCGGAACTGTGTATCACAGGGTATACCTGTGGGGATCTGTTTTTACAGGAAAAGCTGCTTCGGGAGGCGAAAGAAGAATTATTGCATATCGCAGCATTTACGACAGATGTGGACGCGATCGTATTTGTCGGACTTCCACTTGCATACAAAGGAAAATTATATAACGTGGCAGCGGCATTAAATCGTGGAAAAATTCTTGGTATCGTACCGAAAACCTACCTTCCGAATTATAATGAATTTTATGAAGCGCGCCATTTTACGAGAGGTATGGAAGAAGTGGCCGATGTACGGCTGACCGAAGAATTGACGGTGCCGATGGGAACGAGACAGTTATTTACCTGTCTGGAGCTGCCGGAACTTGTGATCGCAGCAGAACTCTGTGAGGATCTCTGGACGATGAATCCGCCGAGCATCGGACATGCCATGCACGGAGCAACGCTGATCGTAAATCTTTCCGCATCGGACGAGACGACCGGAAAACCGGCTTACCGCAGGGAATTGGTAAAAGGACAGTCGGCAAGACTGCTCTGCGGCTATATCTATGCGAGTGCAGGGGACGGCGAGTCCACACAGGATGTGGTCTATTCCGGGCATAACCTGATCGCAGAAAATGGACGTTTGTTAGCGGAGTCAGAACTTTTTGACGCACAGACGATATCCACCGAGATCGATGTGTCCCGTCTTGCGTCCGAGCGCCGCAGAATGACAACATTTGAGACGGTCACAGAGCCGGTATATCGTGAAAATGTATTTTCCTTACAGATGGAAGAGACAAAGCTGACACGTTATATTGATCCGATGCCGTTTGTGCCGTCCGGAGAGCGCGACCGTACACTGCGCTGCGAGGAGATCTTATCGATCCAGTCGATGGGACTGAAAAAACGTTTAGAGCATACACACTGTAAGTCTGCAGTGATCGGAATTTCCGGCGGACTCGATTCCACGCTGGCACTTCTTGTCACCGTGCGTGCTTTTGATGCGCTCGGAATGGATCACAGTAATATCAAGGCAGTGACCATGCCGGGATTTGGTACGACAGACCGCACTTACGATAATGCAGTATCATTGATCCGCTGTCTGGGAGCTGATTTTATCGAGGTGGATATCAAAGATGCCGTCAACATTCATTTCCGGGATATCGGACAGGATCCGTCGATGCATGACGTGACCTACGAGAACGGACAGGCGAGAGAGCGCACGCAGATTTTGATGGATATTGCAAATAAGTCCGGCGGAATGGTCATCGGAACCGGAGATTTGTCGGAGCTTGCACTTGGCTGGGCGACTTACAACGGAGATCACATGTCTATGTATGCAGTCAATGCATCGGTGCCAAAGACACTGGTGCGCCATCTGGTGCGTTATTATGCGGATACCTGTGGGGATGAGACTTTAAAACAAGTGCTGCTCGATGTGCTTGACACACCGGTCTCCCCGGAACTTTTACCGCCGGAAGACGGAAAAATTTCACAGAAAACGGAGGACTTAGTCGGCCCTTACGAGCTGCACGATTTTTATCTGTATCATATGCTGCGTCTTTCCTACGCACCGGCAAAGGTTTACCGTCTGGCAAAACAGGCATTTGCTGGAACTTATGACGATGCAACGATTTTTAAGTGGCTGGAGACATTTTACCGCCGTTTCTTTGCGCAGCAGTTTAAACGTTCCTGCCTGCCGGACGGACCAAAAGTCGGAAGTGTTGCGGTATCTCCGCGTGGGGATCTGCGTATGCCGTCCGATGCGTGTGCCTCAATATGGTTAGCGGAACTGGAGGAGTTAAAGGGTGCAGTATCGCAGGGATAAAAAAGGAAATGAATTGTCCGTTTTAGGATATGGATGTATGCGTTTTACTAAAAACGGCAGCAGTGTCGATCTTGATAAGGCGGACAAAGAGGTGATGGCGGCGATCAAAGCAGGTGTTAATTACTTTGACACTGCCTATGTCTATGCAGGCAATGAGGCAGCAGTCGGAGAGATCTTAGACCGCAACCACTGCAGGGAGCAGATCTATCTGGCGACAAAGCTGCCACATTATCTGATCAAGTCTGTCGCAGGTGCGGAAAAGATGTTTCAGGAGGAACTTCGCAGATTAAAAACCGATTATATCGATTATTATCTGATGCATATGCTCACCGATATACCGACCTGGGAAAAATTAAAAAAGATCGGCATGCAGGACTGGATCGAGGAAAAATTATCGTCCGGTCAGATCAGAAATATCGGATTTTCCTATCATGGAAATACCGAGATGTTCAAACAGCTCGTGGATGCCTACGACTGGGATTTCTGCCAGATCCAGTACAACTATATGGATGAATACTCACAGGCAGGCGTGGAAGGACTGCGCTATGCAAATGCAAAAGGACTTCCGGTCATCATCATGGAGCCTCTTCGCGGAGGCAGACTGGTAAATCTTTTACCGGAGTCAGCAAAAAAATTGTTCCGCGCTGACAAGGAAGGACGTACACCGGCGGAGCTTGCCCTGAAATGGCTCTATAACCAGCCGGAGGTGACCTGTGTGCTCTCCGGGATGAATTCCATGGAAATGGTGGAGCAGAACCTAAAGACGGCATCTGAGTCCCATGTGGGCTGTCTGACGGCATCAGACGCAGCACTGATCGAACAGGTGAAAGAAGAGATCAAAAAGCATGTCAAAGTCGGCTGTACCGGATGTGGGTATTGTATGCCGTGTCCGAGGGGAGTGGATATTCCGGGAACATTCCGCTGTTATAATGCGATGTATTCGGAAGGGAAAAAATCAGGACGGAAAGATTATTTACAGTGTACGGCATTCCGGAAAGACACCGCAAGCGCATCCCAGTGTGTCGGCTGCGGAAAATGCGAAAAACACTGCCCGCAGCATATTGAGATACGCAAAGAGTTAAAATGTGCAGCGTCAGAATTGGAAGACGTGAAGTATAAGGTAATGAAGTCTGCAATTCAGATTTTAAAATTATGGTAAGACAATAAGAAAAGGATTAGAGAACATATTGGAAAAGAAAAGTTTTGTTTTAAAGGGAAATATCGTATATTCAGGAGAAAACAAGGAACTGTGCAGTATAGAGGGTGGTTATGTTGTATGTGAAAACGGTATCTGCCGCGGCGCATTTGAAAAGTTGCCGAAACAGTATGAAACACTGCCGCTGACCGATTATGGTGATAAGATCATCCTTCCGGGAATGACGGATCTGCATGTGCATGCACCACAGTATACGTTCCGGGCACTTGGCATGGATCTTGAACTTTTAGACTGGCTGAATGTGCATACTTTTCCGGAAGAGGCAAAATATGTGGATATCTCCTATGCAAAAAGAGCATATGGAAGTTTTGTGTCTGATTTAAAGCACAGTCTGACAACGCGTGCCTGCATTTTTGCGACACTTCACAGAGAGGCAACCGTTGCTTTGATGGATCTTTTGGAGGAGAGCGGGATCGTAAGCTATGTTGGCAAGGTAAATATGGACCGTAACGGTGGTGAGAATCTCTGTGAGGCGGATGCGTCTGCTGCGGCAGAAGATACGAAAAAGTGGATTGAGGAGACAGCCGGAAAATATGAGCGTACAAACCCGATCTTAACACCGCGTTTTATTCCAAGCTGTACGGATGAGCTGATGAGAGAACTTGCAAAACTGCAGAAAACGACAGGACTCCGCGTGCAGTCGCATCTGTCGGAAAACCCATCGGAAGTCGCATGGGTAAAAGAGCTTGTCCCGGCAGCGAAAAATTATGCAGATGCCTACGCTGTTTTTGATATGTTCGGAGATAAGGATCACCCGGCAGTCATGGCACACTGTATTTACAGTGAGGATGAGATGGATCTTTTGAAAGAACACGGTGTCTATGTGGCACACTGCCCGGAATCGAACTTAAATCTTTCCTCCGGCATTGCACCGGTCCGAAAGTTCTTAGAGGAAGGTATTGCGGTCGGACTTGGTTCCGACGTGGCGGGCGGATCTTCACTTTCCATGGCAAAAGCTTTGACATTAGCGGTACAGGTATCAAAAATGTACTGGCGTCTGATTGATGAGAAAAGTAAGCCGCTGACATTTGCGGAAGCGTTTTATTTAGCGACAGCCGGAGGCGGCAGTTATTTTGGTAAAGTCGGCACATTTTTAAATGGATATGAATTTGATGCGGTTGTCGCCGAAGATCATATTGCAAAGGATGTAAGGGAGTATACACCGATCCAGAGGACAGAGCGCATGATGTATGATGAGAGTACAATGACGATCTGTGCAAAATATGCAGCCGGATGTGCGTGTGAGCTGTAAAGGTTCAGATAGAGTGAAAATCAGAAAAATTTAGAGGCTCTCCAAATTTGAATGAAAAAGAGTCATAACCGGCAAAATCGGTTATGACTCTTTTTAAAACGAATCAAATATTCAGGAAACATAACGTTTGTATTTAGATCTGGTGAAGTTTGCGCTCATATTTGCGCTCACCGGCCGTCATGCGTGCCGGATTCTGTACATAGACAAGCATGTACATGAAGACTGCCATAATGATTCCGGTAACCACATCAAATACGGAGTGCTGTTTTAAAAACATGGTAGATAAAATAATGCTTACCATAAGAACAGCAGAACCAATACGGATGACCTTTTTATCGCGGAAATTTTCACTGTGCCATACGGCTAAATTGACTGCAATGGAATTGTAAACGTGAATACTTGGGAAAAGGTTCGTCGCAGTGTCCGTTGCGTAGAGGCATTTTACCATATGGACAAACACGTTATCCCGCGCAAAAGTAGTCGGCCTTAAATAATGTCCGTTTGGATAAATGGTGGAGATGACTAAAAAGATCGTCATTCCGGTAAACAACATGGTACATAAACGGAAATATTCGTCTTTATTTTTAAAGTAGAAGTAACCAAGTCCCCACGCAACATATCCAAACCATAAAAAGTATGGAATAATAAAATATTCACAAAATGGAATATAATCATCGAGTGCAACATGGATCACATGAAAATGCGTGGTAACGGTTCTCTCTAAATGACCAAACCATGGCAGATAAATCATGAAATAAAGCAGAAGAAGAGCATGTTTGTTTCTCTCAATAAATGCGTTGACCGCATTGCGTGTCTTCGTTTTCACGGTTTCACCCTCTTTTCATTAATCTCAACGATAGGGATTATAGCACAGCATTTTTTTAGAAACAATTCCCTTTTCCTTATTTTAAGAAAGATTATTTAAAATTTAAGAAAACTTTAAGCTATGACGGGTGTTTTTGGGGAGTTTGACGGTAATTTTTATTACAGATCAATGCGAAAAAAGAACGAATTCTTAATTAAATGTTACGATTTGGACAATTTGTTGACAAGACCTTGCCGGATATTATAATAGAGTAGGTATCCGTTAGCATATTTTATGCAATACAACATATCTTTACACATAGGATGAAAGGATATTTAGAAAAATGAAAGAGAAAAACAAGCGGAAAATGCATGGAGGTGCGTCAGCAAAAAGTTATACAGGACTGGTGCTCACATGTGTTATGACGGCGATTGCTGTGATTTATGTCGGGTTTGCGATTTATTTTGAAAGTCATTTTTGCTTTGGAACTTCTATTGATGGGATTGCAGTCGGTGGCAGCAGTGTGGAAAAAGTTGAGGATGCGATCCGGACTGAGATGAAAAATTACAATCTGACAGTTACTGCACGCGAGGATAAAAATGGAACCATTGCAGGTTCGGATATTGATATGGAGCCGGTATTTCAGGGGGAAATAGAGAAACTTTTAGAGGAGCAGAATGGTTTTGCGTGGCTGATCCTGATGTTCCAGAAGCAGGAGTTTGAACTGGCAAAGGTTGTATCTTATGATGAACAGAAACTGGATGAGGCAGTCAGAAATTTACCATGTATGAAAGATCAGCGCACACCGGTGGATGCGACTTATTCTGATTATACAAGAGAAAACGGGTATGCGCTTGTACCGGCTGATTATGGAACACAGGTCGATACCGCAAAAGTCAGGAAAGCGGTAAGTGATGCGGTTTTAGTATTGGATGAAACCGTTGATCTGGAGCAGAGCGGCTGTTATTTAGAGCCTGCAATCGGAGATGATGATAAAGATCTGCTGGCTTTGATCGATGCATTAAACCAGTATGTCGGTGTTACGATTACATATGACTTTGGGGATGATAAGGAAATATTGGATGGAACAACGATCAGTACCTGGCTTTCTGAGGGAACCGACGAAAAAGTTTCCATTGATGAGGAAGAAGTCCTTGCCTTTGTAAAGACACTGGCAAAGAAATATAATACTGCCTATTCACCGAAAGAGTTAAAGACTTCCTACGGTACGACGGTTACGATCACCGGTGGTTTTTATGGCTGGAGAATCGATAACGGAGGGGAAGTAGAACAGATTCTGGCAGACTTAAAAGCCGGAAAAGATGTGGAGAGAGAGCCGGTATATCTCACAACGGCAAACAGTCATGGCGAGCATGATTACGGTGATTCTTATGTTGAGATCAATCTGACAAACCAGCATTTATTCCTTTACAAAGACGGAAAACTGGTGGTGGAGAGTGATTTTGTTTCAGGAAATCTTTCAAAAGGGCATGACACCCCGACAGGTGCGTTCGGACTGACTTATAAGACCATGAATGCGGTTTTAAGAGGACCGGATTATGAGACACCGGTTACTTACTGGATGCCATTTAATGGTGACGTAGGTATGCATGATGCGACCTGGCGTAACAAATTTGGAGGAAGTATCTATAAGACCAGTGGGTCTCATGGATGTATCAATCTGCCTGCATCTGCAGCAAAGAAGATCTATGAGACGATCGATAAGGGATATGCAGTTTTAGTATATCGTATGCCGGGTGACAATCCGACTGTTGTGCAGCAGCCGCAGGCGGATGTTCCATCTGTGATCAATGCAATCAGTATTATCGGGCCTGTAACATTAGAGAGCGAAACAGCAATCGTGAATGCGAGAAATATGTACAACTCACTTTCAGATGCAGACAAGGCTCAGGTAACAAATTATGACACACTGACAGCGGCAGAGGCAGCACTTGCGGTATTGAAGGCACAGCAGCCGGCTGATGGAGGGCAGCAGCCAGATCAGAGCCAGCCACAGGATCAGAGCCAGCAGCCAGACCAGAGCCAGCCACAGGATCAGAGCCAGCAGACGGACGGAAGCCAGCAGCAGGATCAGAGCCAGCAGACGGACGGAAGCCAGCAGGATCAAAGCCAGCAGACGGACGGAAGTCAGCCACAGGGATGATGAAAACAATTTAACAGATACAGGTCAAAGCAAAAAAAGCTCCTGCGCATTAACCAAGCGCAGGAGCTTTTTGCTGCCAATGGATTGATAAACGATCAATAACGTTTTATGGAAGGTTTAGGAGCTGCTGTAGTATTCGTTCCGGAAGAATGCTGCTTTGGATGTGAAACTTCTTTTACAGCAGTATTGTGGGCAGATACAGAACCTTTGCGTGGTACGCTGCAGCCTAACAGAACGCTGACTGCTTCATGCATTTCCGGATGCGCACGATAGGCTTCAATGATCGTCCGCTCAGAAGGTGTCACATGAAAATTCTCATTGCTGTCATAGCCGAATGCTTCAAGGATATCTGTGATATTATATAGATCGCAGAGTGTTAAAAGGATATCTGCGCTTGGATTTGCCTGTCCGCTTTCCCATCCGTAAATCGTTTTGGGAGCGGCGGTAAAAGAACGATCCTCTAACAGGATAGAAACATCATTTACAGACAGGTGATTCCGTTTACGATATTCTTTTAAAACTTTTGCTATATTCTGATTCCGCATATTGATCTCCGTTCTGTTGCATTTAAAGCAGCCAAAATGCTTTTTAACCGTATCATATCCCACCTCATTTTATCAGTCAATGAGTTCTTAATTGCAGAGAAAAATATAATTGCAATTCCTAAAGTTAAAGAATAGAATAAGAAAAAACAGATTTTTGTAGAAGAGGTGCGATAACATGGGAAAATCAAAAGTGACGGATTATATGATCCGGTATATTGAAGAAAACCGGATAGATGCAAAATCGCTGGCGGCACATGCGGGCATCGATGCAGGAAAATTGCGGAAGGATTATAAGGAACCGCTGGATGCGGAGGAATTTCTTTCACTCTGCGCATATCTTGGTATCAGACCGGAACAGGTACAGCGGATGCTGTGAACCACTATTTGCCTCCGACATAATTACGTGCAATGCGTAAACAGCATCAGGGTATAAATATCGGTAAGATGTACATACTGATCACATAGAGAACATGATATAAAAATGTTTGGAAATGGAGATTCGTATGAGCATGCAGACGGGAAAACAGAGTATTTGTTTTGAAACGCCGCCTTATATTGTAAGCAGCGCAAGTATTGTCGGAAAAAAAGAGGGGGAGGGACCTCTTGGAGCCTGTTTTGATCTGATCGGGGAGGATGATAAATTTGGGCAGGACACCTGGGAAGAGGCAGAGAGTACCCTGCAGAAAGAGGCTTTCGGAATGGCAGTCGGAAAAGCAGGACTGAAAAAAGAAGAGATCCGTTATCTTTTTTCCGGAGATCTTTTAGGACAGAATATTGCCACTTCGTTTGGACTCATGGATTACCAGGTGCCGCTCTTTGGCCTGTATGGTGCGTGCAGTACCTGCGGCGAGGCGCTTTCCCTTGGAGCAATGTGTGTTGCTGCAGGATATGCAGATTACGTTGTGGCGATGACATCGAGCCATTTTGCCAGCGCCGAAAAGCAGTTCCGGTTTCCACTTGAATATGCGAACCAGAGGCCGATGTCTGCAACGTGGACGGTGACCGGGAGTGGTGCGTATGTGCTTGGAAAAAGAAAGAGCAATGCGTGTATTACCGGCATCACGACCGGAAAGATCATCGATTATGGCATTAAGGATTCCATGAATATGGGAGCAGCAATGGCACCTGCGGCAGCAGATACGATCTGCCAGAACTTAAAAGATTTCGGGCGCAGGCCAGAGGACTATGATCACATTATTACCGGGGATCTAGGCAGTGTTGGAAGGGAGATCCTGATCGATCTTTTGAAAAAAGAAGGATACGATATCAGTGAGATGCATTTAGACTGCGGTATGCTGATCTATGAGAGCAAAGCGCAGGGAACCGGGGCAGGAGGTTCCGGATGCGGGTGTTCTGCCGTAACACTTGCCGGGCATTTTTTAAAACAGGTCGAGCAGGGAAAATTACAGCGTATCCTGTTTGTGCCGACCGGGGCACTTCTTTCCACGGTGTCTTTTAATGAAGGAAAAACGGTGCCAGGGATTGCACATGGAGTCGTGATCGAACATGCAGATTAAAAGAGAGAAAGAGGTGTAGAATTATGGATTATATCAATGCATTCTGGGTTGGAGGGGCAATCTGTGCACTGGTGCAGATCTTAATGGAAAAAACAAAGATGCTTCCCGGAAGGATCATGGTGATGTTAGTGTGTCTTGGCGCACTGCTTGGGGCACTTGGGATCTACCAGCCGTTTATTGAATTTGCGGGAGCCGGGGCAAGTGTGCCGCTGCTTGGATTTGGAAATACCCTGTTTAAGGGAGTGAAAGAAGCGGTGGACGAGTATGGATTTTTAGGAATTTTTTTAGGTGGACTAAAAGCAAGTGCCGCTGGTATTTCAGCGGCACTGATCTTCGCATATCTGGCAAGTATTATTTTTCAGCCTAAGATGAAGAAATAAATATTATAAATATTTTTTGATCTCGTCGATCAATGCGGCATATTCCTCATCGGAAAGAAATTTTTCGCCTGGATTCATGGCAAAAGTGCCGCCCCACTCGTAACCGTCTGTATATTTTGGAACGAGATGGAAGTGGAGATGATGGCCGGTATCACCGTAAGCACCGTAGTTGACTTTCTGCGGGTGAAATGCTTTGTGAAGTGCTTCTGCCACATGATTGATATCTTCAATGTAAGCGGCGCGTTCCTCAGCGGTCAGTTCAGTGATCTCACTGACATGTTTTTTGTGAGCGACGATCACACGGCCTTTGTGGCTCTGCTCCTTGAAAAGATAAACTTTTGAACTTGGCAGTTCACAGATTTTAATACCAAACTGGGCGACTAATTCGCCCTCCATACAATATGCACAATTCTGATCCATAAGAAACCTCCCGTGTCTGTTTTTTTTATTATTTAATATTGAAAAAAAGGTCTGCACAAATCATCGACCGGTGCAGACCTGATTTTTTTAAATTATTTCTGGTTGAAGTGAACAGCGAAACCTGCGATCTCGTCTTTTAAGTAAGCAACAGTAAGCTCACCTTTGTCATTGTATTTGAAAGAAGATTCGTCAAATACAAAACCACGTTTTTCAAGATGATAAATCGCGCGGTCTAAGTAGTTGGTCTGAATGCAGATATGACCATTGGTTCCGCGTCCCGGATTCTTCATCATTTCAATTAAAGAACCTACGAACATGGAGCTGTTTCCAACTTTTACATTCTCGCCAAGTAAGGTGGCGAATTTTGCAGACTCTGCAGCAGCTACTTCCTCAGAAGCGTTGTTAACACCTACATGTAACAGTTTGAATCCTAACATGGTAGAAACAGCCTCTTTTGTTAAAGCTGTAATGCCATCCCAGTCTTTTGCAGCGATCATGTCTTTGTTTACCATCCAGGAACCACCGCATGCGATGATCTTTTGGAAATCAAGGTAGCTTGTTAAGTTCTTTGCGTTGATACCGCCGGTCGGCATGAATTTCATCTTTGTGTAAGGAGCTGCCATGGATTTGATCATGGAAAGTCCGCCTGCAGCTTCTGCCGGGAAGAATTTCACAACGTCAAGACCAAGCTCGATTGCAACTTCTACGTCGCTTGGGTTAGAGCATCCAGGAGTTACCGGGATTCCTTTTTCAACACAGTATTTTACAACTTTTGGATTTAAACCAGGGCTTACGATGAATTTTGCACCTGCGTTTACAGCGCGGTCAACCTGCTCTGTGGTAAGAACAGTACCTGCACCTACTAACATCTCCGGGAACTGCTCGGACATGATGCGGATAGATTCCTCAGCAGCTGCTGTACGGAAAGTAACTTCTGCACATGGGAGACCACCGTCGCATAATGCTTTTGCTAAAGGTGCAGCATCCTCTACATTGTCAAGTGCGATAACCGGGATAATACCGATTTTGGAAAACTCTTCTAATACTTTGTTCATAATTCTTCTCCTTTATTTTGAATAATTTTAAGGTTCTTAAATTGGTTTCACAATATGAAACATTGTTTCATACAACGGTACAATAGTATTATAACATTACAAAATGCCTTGTCAATAATTTAGGGAAAGAAAATGTTGTATTTTGCAAAAAACAAAAATTTGACTTTTATTGGAATGTCATGTTATGATGTCATATGGTTTCATATAATGAAACAATAATGTGAATTATGAAACCTAAAAGACAGGTATTGGAAAAATAACTGATACCTTACATAGAATATGAGGTAATTATGGCAGAACAGAAAGAAACAAAAAATCCGGTGCAGTCGGCAGAGCGCATTTTTCAGGTAATGGAAATGCTGGCCGATCACGGTGAGATGGGACTGATGGAGATCAGCACAGCGTTAGGACTTCACAAAAGCACGGTACATCGCCTTCTGATGTCTTTAGTCTATATGGGATATGCAAAACAGGACGAGGTATCCCAGAAGTATATGCTTTCTTATAAAATAGTCAGCATGGCAGGAAAAATGCTTGACCGCATGGATATTTTACAGGTTGCAAAACCTTATATGGAGCGTTTGTCTGATATCAGCGGGGAAACAGTGCATTTAGTTCAGCGGGAAGGAAACAATATTTTATATATTTATAAAATAGAAGCGAAAATCGGTACGATCCGCATGGTGTCCCATGTGGGGATGGTCCATCCGATGTATTGTTCCGGTGTGGGCAAGGCAATCATGGCAGAACTTCCGGAGTCGGAAGTGAAACAGATCTGGAATGAGAGCATCATCGAAAAAAAGACGGAGCATACGATCACGGATTATGATGATATGCTTAGTGTATTAAAAGAAGCAAAAAAGAACGGTTATGCACTTGATGATGAGGAAAATGAAGAAGGTGTACGGTGTATTGCTGCAAGTCTTAGGGATTATCATAATGAAGTAAAATATGCATTCAGTATTTCCGGACCGACCAGCCGGATGACGCGAGAACGGGTGGAGGAGTTATCTGTGGATGTCAGAAAAGTACAGGAAGAATTATCCATGGAATTAGGCTGGTATAGAAAATAGCAGAGATGGTCATACTATCCTTGAAAAGGTGATGGTTCAGAGAGTTTTTGAACCGTTACAAATAATTTCTTGTAAAGTAAAGGAGAAGAATGACCATGAAAAAGTTTAAAATGCTTGCGGCATGCCTGGTGCTTACATTGTCTCTTAGCGCACTGACCGCATGCGGCACAAACAGAAACAACACAAATACCAATAACAGTGGTAACAATCCGGCAGCCGGTACAGAAAACCGTGTCAATGAAAACACAAATAACGGTATCAATAATACCGAAAATGGTATGAATGATACCAATGTGAATGGAACAAATGGTACCGTGAATGACACGGATACGAACGGCACAAATACAAATAACACAAACGCGAATGGTGCAGACACAGACGGTGGTGCTGTTGTGGATGATGTGGTGGATGGCGTCGGCGATGCTGGCAAAGACATTATTGACGGTGTGGAAAACGGCGTGGATGACGCGACAGGAAACAATAATAACGGTAACACAACGGATAACAGTGCAAGATAACGGATGAGAAATTTCCGGGTATGGCCTTTTTGTGAAAGGGCTGCCCGGATTTTTTGTGTCAAAAATCCTTAAATAAAAATGAAATCTTTCTGATTTTCTTGTGATTGCAGATGTTTTGCGGTACAATGTCTTAAATAAGTCTGCTTTGGGCAGAGATATGGAAAAATTCAGGAGCGTATTCAGATGAATAATAATGATTATAGAGAAATAACTGAGGATGATGTAACAACCGTATCCACAGATCAGAAAGAGGAAATGAACGGACAGGAAAGCGTCAATGATACCCCTGACGTGTCAGAAAATGAAAAGGAGACCGTGCAGGCGGAAGTGACAAATTCAGATGTATCGGATGAGAAAGAGCCGGAGTATGAAGATATCTGCTACATCTGCCGCAGACCGGAGCATATTGCAGGAAAGATGATAAAGATCCCGAACAACATCTGTATCTGTCAGGACTGTATGCAGAAAACGTTTGACAGTATGAATCAGACCGGATTTTCAATGGATGATATGCTGAACATGAATATGGGAAAAATGCCAAATATCAGCATGATCAATCTCTCAGATCTGCAGGGGATGCAGGGATTTATTCCGAATAACCAGAAAATCAAAAAGAAAAAGCCGAAAGAAAAGAAAGAGCCGGTACTTGATATCAAAAAGATCCCGGCACCACATAAAATCAAGGCATCGTTGGATGAGTACGTAGTGGGACAGGAGCATGCAAAGAAAGTCATGTCCGTCGCTGTTTATAATCACTATAAGAGGATCGCATCCGATGAGAAGGACGGCATCGAGATTGAAAAGTCCAATATGTTAATGATTGGACCGACCGGTTCCGGTAAGACTTATCTGGTAAAGACACTTGCAAAGCTTTTAGATGTGCCGCTTGCCATCACAGATGCGACGTCCCTGACAGAGGCAGGGTATATCGGTGATGACATCGAGAGTGTTGTCAGCAAACTGCTTGCAGCAGCGGACAATGATGTTGAGCGCGCGGAACACGGTATTATCTTTATTGATGAGATCGACAAAATCGCAAAGAAACGCAACACCAATCAGCGTGATGTCAGCGGAGAGTCCGTGCAGCAGGGAATGTTAAAACTGTTAGAGGGTGCGGAGGTAGAAGTCCCTGTCGGAGCCAGCAGCAAGAATGCCATGGTACCCATGACGATGGTCAACACCAAAAATATTCTGTTTATCTGTGGAGGCGCGTTCCCGGAGTTAGAGGATATCATTAAGGAACGCCTCAATAAATCCGCATCGATCGGTTTTAAATCCGAGCTTAAGGATAAATACGACCAGGATGAAAATATTCTGCAGAAGGTGACCATAGAGGATGTGCGCAAATTTGGCATGATACCGGAGTTCTTAGGACGTCTGCCGATCATGTTTACCTTAGAAGCGCTCACAGAAGATATGTTAGTGCGCATCTTAAAGGAACCGAAAAATGCGATCTTAAAACAGTACCAGAAACTGCTTGCCATGGATGAAGTCAGACTCGAATTTGAGGATGACGCACTGATGGCGATCGCAAAGCAGGCAAAGGAAAAGAAAGTCGGTGCGCGTGCACTCCGTGCGATCATCGAGGATTTTATGCTCGATATCATGTATGAGATTCCGAAAGATGACAATATCGGCATGGTGACCATTACAAAAGAGTATGTGGAGAAAAAGGGCGGACCACTCATTACCATGCGAGGCTGTGCACAGATTGCTGCTGTTGAATGAGACGATGAAAGAATGATTCTGAAATGGGGAAAAATCTTTTTTACAGACTGAGAAAAAGATTTTTCCTCATTTTGAATTTGAAGAATATGGTAAAAAAGTGTTCACACTATGATTAAGTATGGTACAATAGTACTAATCGAAAAAATGGAGGAGTGAAAATAGCAAAAGAGAAAAGAGAAAAAAATAAAAAAGCAGGAAACAAACAGGGCATACAGTTTCAGATCCAGAGTAAGATCGGTGCCTCCATTATTGTGGTTATGGCAGTGATTGCTGTGCTGGTAGTAGTGGTGGTTTACAATCTGCTGATCAAAGCCAACAACACAGAGTTGCAGCAGGATTCTGAAGCGATATCACTTCAAGTGGAAAAATAATTTTCACTGTTTGAGCGCATGGTAGAACAGCTTGCACTGGATGAAGATGTGCAGACAATTCTGACCACTACCAAAGCTGGACAGAAAATGACAGAGAACGAGGTATATCCAGCGGTACTAAAGAAGCTTGTTGCAGTGGCAGGACTTGACACGGAAAATATTCAGGGTGTATTCACGGCGGATTTGGACAGTAATGCATCCATTACATCAGCAGGCGGTATTTCCGGCGATGATTATGACTGTACGACCCGCACATGGTACAGCTGTACGCAGACAGGAGAAACTATGCTGACAAAGACCTATGTTGCTGCAAGTACAGGAAAAATAATCTTAAGTGCGGTAACACCTGTATTTGACGAGAAAGATACGGTTGTCGGTGTCGTTGGAATAGACGTAGGGCTGGACACAGTCATGAATATGATGGGGAATTATACGATCGGTGCAAATGGATATTCCATGCTGTTGACAAGTGATGGAACTTTTGTATATCATCCGAATGCAGATCTGATTGATACTATGATTCGGGATATGAATATTTCAGACAGTGTAAGCACTGCGATCAGCAATCAGTCAGAACAGCTTTTGAAATATAAGGTAAACGGTGAACAAAAAATGGAAGACAGCAAGAAGCAGATGGCACAGATGCGTGAGGCAATGGACAAAATTCAGGAATCCTCGAAACAGGTTGTCGGTGTCATCAAGGCAATTGAAGATATTGCAAGCCAGACAAATCTTTTATCATTGAATGCATCTATTGAAGCTGCACGCGCAGGCGAGGCGGGCAAAGGCTTTGCAGTGGTAGCAGGAGAGATCGGCGGTCTTGCAGATGAGAGTGCCGATGCGGTAAATACGACACGTAACCTGATCAACGTATCACTCGATGAGATTGAAAAGGGAAATACGATCGTAAATGATGTCATTGCATCTTTGGACAACGCGGTAGAGCGTGTTCGTATTGCAAACGGAATGATTCAGGAGACAGCACAGGTGGCAGATGTCCAGATGAAGAGTATCGACCAGATCCGTGACGGCATCAGGGATATGTCACAGGTGGTTTCTGATAACTCTGCTATGGCAGAGGAGACTTCAGCAACAAGTGAGGAGCTGGCAGCACAGTCAGTTACATTAAATGAACTTGTACAGAAATTCGAATTAGAATAATATTTGTGGTTCTAAAATAAAAAATTCCGGCATCTATTTAGTAATTGAATAGATGACCGGAGTTTTTTTATTTATGGCGGATTGCAGGGAACAGGTGTATTCTGACGAATTTTTTGATTTTATTGTATCTTATGAGGAAACGAATGAACAGACGATCGCAGGGTCGTGTATCCAGAGAATTGATGAAGGATATGATATTTTTTATTATCCAAGGGAGGGACTGCCTCCGCTTAGTGTAGGCAGTTATTCTTATTCAGAGATTCCAAAGTGTTATGGGCTGTTGGATCAGACTGCACTTGAGGTGTCCGGTATTTTAAAAATGCAGAACCAGCCCGTTCTCGCCTTAAAGGGAAGAGGTGTATTGATAGGTTTTATTGATACCGGTATTGATTATACAAATCCGGCATTTCGATACAGTGACGGGAGCAGCCGGATCGTCCGTATCTGGGATCAGACCATACAGGATGGAACGCCGCCTGTTGGTATTTTGTATGGAGCAGAGTATACAAGAGAACAGATCAATGCGGCATTGCTTTCGGAAAATCCGTATGATTTGGTGCCGTCGCGTGATATGAACGGACATGGCACATTTCTTGCAGGAGTGGCATGTGGAAGTGAGAGTGAAAACGGTGACTTTATCGGGGCGGCGCCGCAGTCTGAGATCATCATGGTAAAGTTAAAGGAGGCAAAACAGTATCTTCGGGATTTCTTTTTTGTGAAAGACGGCGTTCCGGCATATCAGGAAAACGACATTATGATGGCGGTTTCCTATTTAAATGGAGTTGCAAATATTTTAAATCGTCCGCTTGTCATCTGTGTGGCACTTGGAAACAGTGCAGGAAGTCATGCAAGCGAGGGATTTCTGCCATCTTATCTGAATTATATCTGTGGAAGAAGAAAGCGTGTGGTCGTGACTGCAACTGGAAATGAGGCCAATGCAAGACATCATTTTCAGGGGCGTATCATTGGAGAGATGGAACATGAGGATGCGGAGATCACGGTGGAGGAAAATACAAAAGGCTTTTTTGTGGAATTGTGGGCATCTGCACCGGAACTGTATGCAGTCACCATAATATCGCCTTCGGGGGAGCAGATTCCACGGATTCTGGTGCGCCGTGGAGCGTCAGAGCAGTTTAATTTTATTTTTGAGGGAACAACAATTACGGTGGATTACCGGATCGATACAAAAGAGACGGCAAGCCAGCTCATATTTTTCCGTTTTATCCGACCGACACCGGGATTGTGGACGATACGCATTTTCCCGCAGCTGACAGTGACGGGAAACTATCATCTCTGGCTGCCGCTGCGGGAGCTGACGGATGGAAATAATTTTTTTCTTCGTTCCAATCCGGAGATTACACTGACTTCTCCGAGTGCGGCAAGGCAGGTAATCACGGTGGGCGGTTATCAGGCATCAAATACCAGTATCTATGCGGATTCCGGCAGGGGTTATACGATAACCGGGGAGATCAAACCGGATTTTGTGGCACCGGCAGTGGATGTCTATGGTCCCGGGCTTCTTGGTAACTTTATCACCTTTACGGGAACAAGTGCAGCTGCTGCGATCACGGCAGGAGCCTGCGCGCAGATCATGCAGTGGGCGATCGTGGATCAGAACAATACAGTCATGTCGAATACTTCCATCAAAAATATGCTGATCCGCGGCACGGCTAAACCGGAAAACCGGACCTATCCAAACAGAGAGTGGGGATATGGGACACTCGATGTGTTTGGGGCATTTCAGAATCTGAGGCTGTGATAAAAGCAACGGAATATTTATTTAGAAATTGTTTAGAAAAAACAGCAGGGGTGTCACTGAGAATTGATGAATATCTGAGTTACTGTGGAGAAGTATCTGAGTTATTAAAAAATCAGACAGCATCACAGAATGTTTCTACACAGGATGCAGACGGCAAAGATGCAGACAGTTATGTATCGACGATCGGAAGTTCCGATGCAGTAATGCCAAGTGAAAATTATAATGATATCTTAAAAGAAATCCAGAAAACAAAAGCAGAAGCTGGTCAGTCCCAGAGTTACTCAGAAAACGCAGGACAGACATCCGGAACAGGAACATCCGGACAGACCACACAGGCATCCGGAACTGGTGCGGCTGGAAATACCGGAGGCGGTAGAGACAGCGATGATGAGACCACAACAACAAAGACAGTTGTGATCAATGGCGTTACTTATCTTGAAACAACGACTGTGGAGAACGGTGTCAAAAGCGTACAGAGAACTGCAATCAGTGGAGTTGGTGAAGAGTAGTGACTATCAAAAAAATCCGAAGGATTAACGTGAACCTTCGGATTTTTTTGCTACAATCAGGAAATACCATTGTATGAAATTTTTTGCATGATATCAACAAATGTTAAAATAGCATTGTATGAAATTCTTTATATGATATCAGCAAATGTTAAAATAAAATTGCTTGCAATTTATTACATGATATGATAAGATGTCTATTGTTCGAGCAATTCGAAAACAGAATAAGCCGGCGTGGCGGAATGGCAGACGCACCAGACTCAAAATCTGGCGGTGGCAACATCGTATGGGTTCAAGTCCCATTGCCGGCATTGAAAAAAGATTCAGTTTTTACTGGATCTTTTTTCTTATTCATGATAATAGAATGTTCACGGAGCGCGCATTCTATTATTTGCTCTTGGATGAGATAAAAATTTAATATGGGCGAAATATATAGAAGATAGAGGTGATTTCATCCATTTTATAATAGAAATTCATTTAACATACAAGAAAATGGGTGAAAAAGGATGAGATTTCATTATAATAGCCCACGAAAATCAAAAAGTCAGGGTGAAAACAGCAGAAATGAAGGAGTTTCGCCCAAAATGATAGAGGAAGAAGCTGAAAATAGAAAATAATGGGTGAAAGTGGTTTGAAAGATGGAAATTTAGCCCGTTCATCTGGTGGATGTCTGTTATGTGTGGATCAGAGTGAAAGCAGAGTAAATTTAAACGGAAACCCCACTCACAAATTCGCAGGAAAGCTTTGAAAAAGCACTGTGTGATCAGTAAAAAAGTGTAATTAATTTTTACATTGCAATAAAAAAAATGGAAAACCTTGTAAACCAAAGTTTCCCATCATTAAGAGAAGAGCGCGAGACGGGACTCGAACCCGCGGCCCCGACCTTGGCAAGGTCGTGCTCCACCAACTGAGCCACTCGCGCATATGTAAATTGTTTTGTATCTGTCTGTCAGACACATTCGATATCATACTATGGGAAACAGGATTTGTCAACAAATTTTTTGAAATAGTTATAATGAAAGCTGAAAATCATGCATTTTGGAGAAAAAAACATTTTTTGATTTAAAAAAGAATTAATAATATTCATCTATATATTAAGTAGGAAAAATGCTATAATACGGGATGTCTGATGAGCAGGATGCAGACAGTGGACATTTAAGGAGGAACTATGGAAAAGAAAAAAATAATTATCCCGGTTGTAACCATTGCAGTGATTGGAGCAGTTGGAGGAACCGGTTATTATTATCGTGACAATGTGATAGATGTGGCAACAGAGGCATTTGATGTAGTTGCAGAGAAGATTCCGTTTTTACAGTCGGGAAAATCGGATGATAAAGTGTATGTTGAAAAAGTTTCCAAGATTATGAATACATATACAGGAAACACCAACCGGTATAATGGTGTTGTGGAGTCACAGGACAGTTATGAGGTAAATGTGGATTCGTCACGTACCATCAAAGAGATTCTTGTAAAAGTGGGGGATGAGGTGGAAGAGGGGCAGACACTTGTCACCTATGATACCAGCGAACTTGAGATGCAGGTGAAACAGGCAAAGCTTGAACTCGAGGGAATCCAGAATGAGATTGACAGTTCCAATAAAAAGATAGCCACATTGACCGATGAATTAAATAAAACGACAGATGAGGACGATAAATTTTCACTGACGACAGATATTCAGTCGGAGGAAAATTCCATCGAGGAGAATAAACTTGATCTTGAGAGCAAGAACCTTGAAATATCAAAATATGAAGACCAGATCGATGCATCGTCTGTTGTCAGCAAAAAATCCGGCGTGGTAAAGGAAATCAACGAGAACGGTACAGACAGTAATGGCAATAATGCTGCGTTTATGACGATTCTTCAGACAGGTGAATACCGTGTAAAAGGAAGTATCGATGAGCAGAATGTATGGATGATCTCAGATGGACAGGCGGTCATCATACGTTCGAGGGTGGATGAAAGTCAGACATGGAATGGAACGATTTCAAAGATTGATACAGATAACGTGCAGAAAAGTGATGACGATTCATCTTCAGACAGTAGTGTCTCTGCAACAAAGTACCCGTTTTATGTGGAACTTCCATCTGCAGAGGGATTGCTGTTAGGACAGCATGTATATATTGAACTTGACGAAGGTCAGGACGATCAGCAGAAAGAAGGAATCTGGCTGTATTCCAACTATGTTGTTCAGGATGACAGCGGTGCTTATGTCTGGGCGGCAAATGATAAGAAACGTCTGGAAAAACGTTATGTAGAACTTGGTGAATACGATGAAGATCTTGCAGAGTATGAGATTTTATCCGGACTTTCGCTGGACGACTATATCACATGGCCGATGGAAGGACTCTATGAGGGTGTAACGACCGTGACAGATGTGAGCGAGGTCGATTATTCTTCGCCTCTTTATAATCAGGATGGCACCGAGATGCTTGATTATGGCACTGAGATGCTTGATTACGGTACGGAGATGATGTATGAAAACGGAATGTACGACACGGAAATGATGATTGATGATGGCATGCAGAATTATATCAATGGCAATATGGAAGATGGATCAGACTACGACGGAGCTGATTATGACGATTCAGACTATAATGAGTCAGATTATGACGAGTCTGATGATAATTCTGATATTGATGATTCCTATGATGATTCCAATGATATGGAGGTAGGGGAATGATACTGAATCTGCAGAATATTTACAAGGATTATCAGCAGGATAAGCTGGTCGTTCCGGTATTAAAAGATGTCTGCCTTACCGTGGAAGAGGGAGAGTATGTTGCGATCATGGGACCGTCCGGTTCCGGAAAGACAACACTTATGAATATCATAGGCTGTCTGGATAAGCCGACGAGCGGGACTTATGAGCTGGCAGGAGAGGACGTCTTAAAGTTAAAAGACAAGCAGCTGTCAGATTTAAGACTGCGCAGTATCGGGTTTGTATTTCAGAGTTTTCATCTGATGCCGAGAGAGACTGCGGTGGAAAATGTATCACTGCCGCTTAGTTATGCCGGCGTGAAAAAAAAGGAGCGCAGGGAGCGTGCAATCAAAGCACTGGAACGTGTCGGACTTGGTGACAGGGTGGACTTTCGTCCGACGCAGCTTTCCGGTGGACAAAAACAGAGGGTTGCGATTGCGAGAGCAATGGTCAATAATCCAAAGATCTTACTTGCGGATGAACCTACCGGAGCACTTGATTCCAAGTCAGGAGAGCAGATCATGGAACTGTTCCAGAAACTCAATGAAGAGGGTGTTACGATCGTTATGATCACACATGATCCGCATATCGCATCCAATGCAAAACGCATGGTGAAAATCATTGACGGGGAGATTTTTGAGGGCGATGAAAAGGAGGATGCATCATGAAATTAAAAAAAGTAATCGCAGTCATTGTCGTACTTGCCGTCACTGTTGGTGCAGTCACCGGAGGAATTTATGGTTATAAGTCGTATCAGAAGAAGAATCTGGTGGCAGAAGTACAGTCTGTTTCCAGTTTAAACTATGGATATTATGGGAACTCTGAAACAAGCTATGGTGTTGTGACGAATGATTCTTCCCAGGAAGTATATTTAGATGATTCCAACAAAGTGCAGGAGGTTTATGTTTCAAAAGGCGATACAGTGAAAGAGGGAGATCCGCTGATCCAGTATGATACATCGGAGGCAGAGATCGATATCCAGAGGAAAAACCTTGAGATCAGTACAACAGAAAACAGTCTTGCGAAGGCACAGCATTCTTTAGAGTCATTAAAAAACACAAAACCGGTGGATAAGACACGGCCTTCTACTGCCAGTACTGCATCCTCGTACATAAATAAAAAGCTGCAGGAATTGGAGCAGAAGAAAGCCTACATAGAGTCACTGCCGGAAAAGGATGCGAAGGATAACCGCATTTATAATTATGTGACGGAAGATTCGGAGCCATATAATAAAGACACGGCAGATGGGACAGCAGAGAATCCTTACATTTATTATTGTAATAAAGATGTTTTTGCATATGGAAGTTTTTACAATTCGCTGCGGCCGCAGAAAAAATCAGATGGCACCTATACGGATGGAAAATATGTAAAGTTTATTATCTGCAAAAAAGACAGCGATGGGAAAATGGTGTTTGAAAGTGTGGAAACAGGAGATGAAGTGGTGGATGACAGTACTGAGTCGAATGGTGACACAAAAGAAGTTACAGTACAGAAATATGAGCCTGTGGCAGATGACAGTATTTCACCGAATGTAAAAGATGTCGATGGAAGTACCATGCCTATGGACTATGATAAAAGCCGGTCCTGGTATGTTTTTTCAGGAGAAGAAGTTGGAAAAAGTCTTCAGGATTATCTGGATGAACTTGAGAATGAAGATAACTGGAACGATGAAGATGACTGGGAAGAGCCGGAAGGATATACCGAAAAAGAACTTGCAGAGGCAATCAATGACAAAGAATCAGAAGTAAAAAAACTGGATATACAGCTTCGCAAGTTAAAACTGGAGCTGGAAACGTTACAGGACAGCATCAATGATGGTGTGGTTTATGCAAAACTTGATGGTGTTGTGAAATCTGTGGGAGATCCGGATCAGAAACAGGATGATGGGAATGCCTTTCTTGTGGTAACCGGGGATGACGGACTGTACGTGAGCGGTACGATCAGCGAACTTTTGTTAGATGAAGTCAAACCGGGAACGGTTGTTACCGCAAATTCATGGGAATCAGGAATGACATTTGAGGCAACCGTAACGAGCGTATCGGATTATCCTGTGAGTGGCAATTCCTGGGGAGAAGGAAATCCGAATGTTTCTTATTATCAGTATACTGCATATATGGAAGACAGTTCTGCACTGAAAAATGGAGAATATGTGGATCTTGCAATTCAGACAAATCGGTCAGAAACAGGCGGAATTTACCTTGATAAGGCATATGTGAGACAGGAAGATGGAAAATCATATGTTATGATCGCGGATGAGAGTGATCATCTGAAAAAACAATATGTTGTAACCGGAAAAACAGTATATGGTACTGCAGTTGAGATCAAATCAGGACTGACAGAGGATGACAGGATCGCCTTCCCTTATGGAAAGACAGCAGTCGAGGGAGCAGCAGTAACAGAGGATGAAAGTATTGAATATTAATCAGGAGGAACAGGATGTTTGAGAATATAAGATTATCTTTTCAGGGAATCTGGTCCCACAAGATGCGTTCCTTTCTGACCATGCTTGGAATTATCATAGGTATCGCAGCGATCATTGCGATCGTATCGACGATCAAAGGAACGAATGAACAGATCAAAGAAAACCTGATCGGCTCCGGAGAGAATACAGTGGAAGTGTCTCTTTATCAGGGCGAGTGGGAATACGAGATGGATTACAACGGAGTACCGCAGGGAGTGCCGCTTGTAACAGACGATGTCATGAGTGACATTAAAGATCTTGACCATGTAGTAAATGCTTCTGCTTATTTAAGCAGACAGGATTACAGCGGAGTGTATCATTTAAATACTGCTTTTTCCGGTGGATATGTGCGCGGAATCGATAACAGTTATTTTGATACCTGCAATTACATTATGAAAGAGGGACGTGCTTTTACGGATGAGGATTTCAAAAAGTATAAGAAAGTAGCTATATTGGATACGGATTCCGCAAATGCCCTGTTCCAGGGAGAAGATTCGGTCGGAAATACGATCGAGATCCAGAAAGAGCCTTATACGGTAATTGGAATCGTGACAAAGGCGAAGGTGTTCGAGCCGGTCATCAATTCCATTGATGATTATTATACCTATGCACAGGATACGGCAGGTTCTATTTATATTCCAAATACGACCTGGCCGATCATCTATCAGTATGATGAACCGCAGAATGTTGTGATCCGTGTGGACAGTACCGATAATATGACATCCGCAGGAAAAGCATGTGCAGATGTGCTCAATAATTATCTGTCACCCAAAGATGATACGATCCAGTACAAAGCAAAAGACCTGTTAGAGCAGGCACAGCAGATTCAGGAACTCAGCAGTTCCACTAATACGATGCTGATCTGGATTGCGGGAATTTCCCTGATCGTCGGTGGTATCGGTGTCATGAATATCATGCTGGTATCCGTCACGGAGCGTACACAGGAAATTGGATTAAAAAAGGCGATCGGTGCAAGAAAGTCAAAAATCCTGAATCAGTTTTTGACGGAGGCAGCGGTGCTTACGAGTTTAGGCGGTGTGCTTGGTGTGATCGTAGGTATTATATTAGCGGAGATCATTTCCTATGTGACAACGATGCCGGTTGCGATCAGTATTCCGGCAGCGATCGGTTCTGTACTGTTTTCCATGGTCATCGGTATCGTATTCGGAGTTTTCCCGTCCTATAAGGCGGCAAACTTAAATCCGATCGACGCATTGCGCCACGAATAAGCACTTTGACAGCGGTGCAGATCTGAAATGGAGATTAACGTGAAAAAAATCGTGATGTTTGAAGGGGGCGTGGAGACGCTCGCATATTTCTCAAAACAGATGGCAGAACAGTTTGTAAAAATGGGATATGCAGTGTTCTTCTACAACCTGAAAGATGAAAAGGGAAGTGCCAAAAGGCTGAGAAAATTTATAAAACCCGGTGAGACCGTGATGATCACGTTCAATTTTCAGGGACTCGAAAAGGAAGATGGCGTTTACAGTGAAAAAAGCGGTTATGTGTGGGATGAGTATAAGATCCCGTGTTACAATATAGCGGCGGATCATCCTTACTATTACGATAACCGCCTGCATGATCTGCCTAAAGGATATCATCACATCAGCATTGACCGGAAACAGGAGGCATATTTCTTAAAATATTATCCCGAATATCAAAGTTTTGGATTTCTTCCGTTAGCGGGAACCGGGCTTGACGGGGCACTTGAGGTACCTTATGAAAAACGGGATATCGATGTGATCATGACCGGAAATTATACACCGCCTTCGTTTTTTGAACAGCATATCAACTGGATCAATGATGAGTATGCGGCGTTTTACCGCGGGATCATTGAGGAATTATTAGAAAAGACGGACCAGACAGTTGAGGAGGCAGCACTGCGCCACTGTGAGCGGGAGATGGGAGAAGTTGCACCGGATGATTTCCGGCTTGTGATGCACAAGATGATCTTCATTGATCTGTATGTCCGCAACTACTGGCGCGGAATGGTCATAAAGACACTGGCAGAGGCGGGAATCACCGTGGATGTCATTGGAAAAGGCTGGGAGGAACTTGAATGTTCTGCCATGCAGAATGTGAGGATCCATCCGCAGACTGATTCCCTGACTTGTTTAGAGCAGCTTTCGCACGCAAAGGTCTCGGTCAATGTGATGCCGTGGTTTAAGGACGGTGCGCATGACCGTGTGTTTAATTCCATTTTAAACGGGGCAGTCTGTGTCTCGGATACCAGCCGGTACCTCAGTGAAGAGTTAAAAGAGGGTGAGGGTGTTTCCTATTATGATCTGAAGCATTTAGAGCAGCTCCCGGTAAAAGTCAAAGACCTGCTGGCAGATGAAAAGCAGATGAGAGACATTGCCATGCGGGGAGTGGAAAAGACAGCAGAAAAGCATACCTGGGCACAGCGTGCAATAGAGCTGGAAGAAAAAATCAGGGTATATTAGACTTGCATTACGGAAATAATGAGTGTATAATAACGTCAGAAATTGGCAGTGATGGAAGCTGCGGCAGCAGGAATGTTTCAGAGAGCCGGTGGATGGTGAGAACCGGTACAGGAAAATGCCTTTCCACTTCCGGAGTCAGTGATGAAAGTCACGGGGTCGTATCCCATAGCATACGAATCGAGAGGTCATTGCAAAAGGATTTCCACAAAAAGCTTTGGATAAGAATGCTGCAGTGACAAGATGGGTGGCAACGCGGAAGAGTGATTTATAGCCTTTCGTCCCATGTGCAGGATGGCACACAGGGCGGAAGGCTTTTTGTGTTATCAGGAAAAATGTCAGACAGAGATTTGCTGTCCGGCAAAATCAGAAATTTACAAAAAGAAGCGGCAGGTTCCGCAGAAAGAGGAGAACGATGATCGATTTAAAATTTTTAAGAGAGAATCCGGAAGTTGTAAAACAGAACATTAAAAATAAGTTTCAGGATCACAAACTTCCGTTAGTAGATGAGGTAATTGAACTTGATGCAAAGGCAAGAGCTGTACAGCAGGAAGCAGACGATTTGCGTGCAAGCAGAAATAAACTGTCAAAACAGATCGGACAGCTGATGGGGCAGGGAAAAAAAGATGAGGCAGAGGCAGTAAAAGCACAGGTAAATGCCAATGCAGCACGTCTTGCAGAGTTAGAGGAGCAGGAAAAAGAACTGCAGGAGAAAGTAACTAGGATCATGATGACGATCCCGAACATCATCGATCCGTCCGTACCGATCGGAAAAGATGACAGCTGCAATGTAGAGATCGAAAAATTTGGCGATCCGGTCGTACCGGATTTCGAGATCCCATATCACACAGACATCATGGAGCGTTTCAATGGTATTGATCTTGATGCGGCAGGAAAAGTTGCAGGAAACGGTTTCTATTATCTGATGGGTGATATCGCGCGCCTTCATTCTGCAGTGATTTCCTATGCGCGTGATTTCATGATCGACCGTGGATTTACTTATGTCATTCCGCCGTTTATGATCCGAAGCAACGTTGTTACGGGCGTTATGAGCTTTGACGAGATGGATGCGATGATGTACAAGATCGAGGGCGAGGATCTCTATCTGATCGGTACTTCCGAACATTCCATGATCGGTAAATTCATCGACACGATTAACGACGAAGAAAAACTTCCATACACACTGACTTCCTACTCTCCATGTTTCCGTAAAGAGAAAGGTGCACACGGTATCGAGGAGCGTGGTGTATACCGTATCCACCAGTTCGAGAAACAGGAGATGATCGTGGTCTGCAAACCGGAAGAATCTAAGACGTGGTATGATAAATTATGGCAGAACACGGTAGACTTATTCCGCAGTCTGGATATCCCGGTTCGTACTTTAGAGTGCTGCTCCGGTGACCTTGCTGACTTAAAGGTAAAATCCTGTGATGTTGAGGCATGGTCTCCAAGACAGAAGAAATACTTTGAGGTCGGAAGCTGCTCGAACTTAGGAGATGCACAGGCAAGACGTTTAAAGATCCGTGTGAAAGGTTCCGATGGAAACAAATATTTTGCACATACCTTAAACAACACGGTTGTTGCACCGCCTAGAATGCTGATCGCATTTTTAGAGAACAACTTAAATGAGGACGGAAGCGTCAATGTACCGAAGGCATTACAGCCGTACATGGGCGGAAAAGAGAAACTGGTTCCTTTGAAATAAGAAGAAACAGCTGTGGGGACGAGATCCTGAAACAGTGAAAAATATAAGTTATAACAAAAGAAGTGTATGTTCGGTGATTCCCGACATACACTTCTTTGTTTATGACAATAGAATGATTAGCATTTCTCCGGTTCCGGATAATCTACACCGAAAGTTTCAACGGTAACAGTTTTCATGCGCTGTGGCTCTAATGGTCTGTCACTGTAATCAGTTGCTGTCTCTGCGATCTTATTTACGATATCCATTCCCTCAGTGATCTTGCCGAAAGCCGCATAAGCTCCATCTAAATGTGGAGAAGTTTTGTGCATGATGAAGAACTGGCTGCCGGCGGAATCCGGATGCATAGCTCTTGCCATGGATAAAACGCCCTCTGTGTGTTTCAGGTCATTTTTGAAACCGTTCTGGGAAAACTCACCTTTGATGTCATAGCCAGGTCCACCCATGCCGGTTCCGTCCGGACATCCGCCCTGGATCATGAATCCTTTGATCACGCGGTGGAAGATCAGTCCGTCATAATAACCGCTTTTAATTAAACTGATGAAGTTGTTGACAGTATTCGGGGCGATTTCCGGATACAGTTCCGCTTTCATGATATCGCCATTTTCCATTTCAATCGTAACGATTGGATTTGCCATAATTGCGTACCTCTTTTCAAAATAATAGTGCCTGCAGATGCTTGTAACATCATTACAGGATACCGCTTTATTGTAGCCGAAAAAAAACGAGTAGTAAAGTAAATAATTTAAGAAAATCTTTGCTTGAATTAAGACTTCTTACAGGGTAACATAATACAGAGAAGTTTCGTACGAAAATGGGATAAGATATTTTACGATATAAAACAGTTCAGAATTGGGAGGATTGGATATTTGGGTCGTCAGAAAAGAAAGGAGTACGCATTTTATGCAGTGTTAGCCGGAACATTTCTGCTGATCGCAGGAGCGTATGGTTCCGGTGAAAAGTCTGTGCAGCAAAATGCGAAAGAGATGGGAGCGGTGGCAGAGAAGGCAGTCGCCGAACCGGAGTATGTGCCGGCAGTCAGACTGTATGCCGGGATTTTTACAAAATTAGACGGGGAAGAGTATGCCGTGATCGAAAAAAATAAGGACATTCTGGTGGCTGCCGCAAACCGGGGATATTTTGATGAGTCGGATGTTTATTCATTTTTACAGGGACCAAAGTCCTGGGGAGAGGGACGGGCATGGTCCGGTGAATGGAGCAATCAGTATGTGCGCGGCAATTATTTTGGCAATTTCGGGTGCGGATTGTGCTGTATGGCAAATATATACAGTACATTTTCAGGTCATACCTGTTCGCCGTGGGACATGTTTTTGTATGCAAGAGAGGTCTCCGGTTACACACCGACGAAAAAGATCGGTGCGATCGGCTGGGGCGATATGAAAACTGTCATGCGCAAATGTGGATTTGATGCGGAGCTATACACAAAGCCGCAGGATTACGAAATTTTTCGGGATCAGGTCAGATCTGCAAAGAGTGTAGTTGTTTTGGTCAGCAGCCATGATGACAATACTTATTGGAAAAAGACGGGTGGTCATTATGTAAATATCAGTCTTTATAAGGAAGATACCGATGAAGTGTTTCTTGCAGACCCGGCGGATCCGGATGGAAACCGGAATTATATACCGCTGCGCTATGTATATGATGCTTTAAAAACAGTCAGTAAATATCAGTATTTGCTGGTAAATGGATATTCCGAGGAACAGAACCAGTGGAAACAGGATGGAATTGATGAGGCGTGGGTTGCACCGTGAGAATGACATCTGTTATAATGGCGGTAAGTTTGTGAAAAGTGAATTTTGGTTACAGATTTTGTTAGAATGGAGAAGATATGAATCAGGAAGAAAGAAGGCAGAAAAGACAGGATGAGTTCAAACATGCAGCAGTGGTGGTTACCGTATTTGTACTGGTCTTGGCAGTAATGATCATTGGGGCGGCAGCTGCCCTGCATAAGTTTTTGCCAAAGGGCACAAAGGAAGTAAAGACACCGGACACACAGAGCACGGAAATTTCAGATGATACACAGACATCACAGAATGGAAGTGACGTGGCAGAACCTGCCGTGGACCCGTTAGATGAGCAGGCAGCGCAGATTGTATCAGGGATGGCCTTAGAGGATAAGGTGGCGCAGATGTTTGTCATAACACCGGAAGCGCTGACGGGATATACCAGTGTGACGGCGGCCGGAGATACGACCAAAACAGCATATGAAAGCAGACCGGTCGGAGGTCTGATCTATATGGCAGACAATCTTCTCAGTACAGAACAGACGACAGAAATGCTTACCAATATGCAGAACATTGCAATGGAGCGGACGGGACTGCCGGCATTCTTAAGTGTGGACGAGGAAGGCGGAACGGTTGCAAGAGTAGCGGCAAATGAAGCATTTGGCGTGACAAATGTTGGAAACATGAGTGATATCGGTGCGGCTGGTGATGCGCAGAAAGCATACGATGCCGGTGTTACGATCGGAACCTATTTAAAACAGCTTGGCTTTAATGTGGACTATGCGCCGGTAGCAGATGTTCTCACCAATCCGGGTAATACAGCGATCGGAACCAGATCGTTTGGTTCCGATGCGTCTATGGTGGCAGATATGGTCACAAAAGAACTTGAGGGACTAAGCAGTCAGGGCGTTTTCGGCGCAGTAAAACATTTTCCAGGTCAGGGAGGTGTCTCCGGGGATTCCCATGACGGAGCGGTGACGTTGGACAAGTCCTTAGAAGAATTGATGCAGACGGAACTTGTTCCATTCCAGAAAGCGGTGGAAAACGGTGTATCGTTTGTGATGGTCGGACACATTTCCGTTCCACAGGTAGTCGGGGATAACACACCGGCATCCCTGTCACAGATGATGGTGAGTAATGTGCTGCGGGAGCAGCTCGGCTATCAGGGGATCGTGATCACGGATGCCATGAATATGGGTGCAATTACCGGAACTTACACAGCAGACCAGGCAGCAGTCATGGCAGTCAATGCAGGCGTGGATATGATCTTAATGCCGCAGGATTATGAGACAGCATATAATGGACTGCTTCAGGCGGTACAGGATGGAACGATTACGGAGGAACGCATCGACGAATCTGTGGAGCGCATTGTAAAAGTGAAGCTGCAGATGCAGTAAACTAAACTTTACAAACAACGAAAAAAATAGGATAATAGTAATAAAATTTACATATGAGATACGAATGGGGAATACGACATGGAAATAAAGCGCGTAGGAGAAAATAAAATCAGATGTGCCTTGACCGAGGACGAGATCCGGGAGATGGGATTTGATATTGATGAGATCATTGGCAATGGAGAAGCAACACAGAAGTTTATGCGTGTTGTTTTAAAAATCGTGGAGGAACAGGAGAATATCAGCCTTGAAAATATTTCTCCGATGGTAAAAGCAGAGCTGCTTTCCGATCACAGCATGGCAATCACATTTGGCGGAGATTCCGATCTGAGTTTTCAGCAGCTGATGGATGCGATTTCGGATCTGGTCGGGCAGATGACACCGGAGAAAATGCAGGAGTTTAGAAACCTGAGCAAAGAAGAACGTCAGGGAGTGTTAGACGCATTCATAGACCAGAAGAAGGACACACAGGAACAGAGAGTAGCAGAAGAGAAACAGGAAAAAGAAAATAAAAAGAAGCCATCAAAACAACAGAAAGAGCTGAAAAAACGGCAGATGATCTGCGCACTCAGGTTCTTTGATTTGGATGAGGCATCACGCATGGGAAGAGCTTGTTTTGAGGAGATTTTTCCAAAGAGCAGCCTTTACCGGTTAGAGGGTGCATACTATCTGATCATGGACTTTTCGAAGTTCTCGAGGGACGAAATGAGGGCGTTTGCATTCGGTGCAGTCGAGTACGATGCGGGCAGAATTTCAGAGATAGGACAAATTTCCTATATCCGTGAACACGGAGATTGTATTGTTAAAAAAGAGGCGCTGCAAACGCTGATGGCGTTGTAACAAATGAATAAAAGATAGTTTGTAAATAGGCAAAACAGGAAAATCCATCTTTAAAATTTGGTGAAATTGCCGAACAAGTTGAGGTCCTAAATTTTACCAGATATGCTATTATGTCATAGGTGCGTGCACGGCATCTGGTTATACTTATGACAAAAGATCTATCATATTCAGGTAGGTCAGAGATGACAGTATAGAATAAGAGCAGGAGATGGAGAGGCGTTATGAGCAGAGAGCAGCTTTTGGAACTCGAAGACATGAAAAGGGGACTTTTAGTACAGGCATATCGCATGAAACAGGAGTGCCCGCATATGTCGCCAGTGGGATTAGAGCATGAAATGTATGTGGCTATTATGGCAGAGGTAAGAGATATTACAGCCAGAATACAAAGGTCTGCAGAAGCATAGCGGAACAAAAAAGTAAATATTGTATGAATGATACAAAAGAAGGATCAGTCAATGGAATGAGGTACGTTGGCTGATCCTTCTTTTGTGTCGAAAAAAAGAGTCTGTTTTACATATTGACTGAAAAAATAGCGGAAATAATGCCTTGCTATCAGATTAAGAAATGAATATAATTAATATATCAGTAATTTTTGGGGAACGTAATAGACAGCAGAAAGGATACGGGGGTTATTCATGAATGAGATCATTACGAAACTTGATGAGATCGAAAAGAAGGCAGAGTCAATTCTGACGGAGGCAGCTGCAGAAAAAGAAAAGATGTTAAAACAGTTAGAATTTGATAAACGTGAGATGGATGGACGATATACTTCCATGAGACAAAAACAGGAAGAAGAGATAAAACAGCAGCTTTTATCCGAAGCTGAGACTAAAATTACACGGCAGAGAGAACATTATGAAGCGGCAAAAAGACGGTTAGAAGAGGATTTTGCGCAGAAGAAGGATTCTCTTGCGGAGAAGATTTTTGAGAGCATTATAAGTCCCTGATGTGTGCGTGGCGGGTGGCAGAGAAGAAAAAGCAGCGTGACGGAATGGGGGAAGAAGATGGCAGGAGGACTGTTAGAGTACAGTGGTCTTGTGACAAAGACAAAAGCGATGCGTGCAAGACTGCTTGGTGCGGATGATTATACGGCAATTTCTGAATATGAGTCTGTGACAGACTTTATTGCTTTTTTGCGGGAGCAGCCTGCTTATGCGCCGGTATTTGAACGGCACGGGGAAGTGGCACACCGCGGTCAGGTGGAGGCGGTGATCCGGGATTCGCTGTATATGGATTACTGTAAGCTGTACCGGTTTTCCGGTGTACAGCCAAGAAGAGCATTGCAGTTTGTGTTTTCACGCTATGAGATCAATGTGATAAAAAACTGTCTGCAGTCTGCGATGGAGGGAAACGGGCAGGAGATCACCGTAAGCGGAGGATTTTTTGAACGGCATGCAGATTTTGACTTAAAAGCGGTGATGGCGGCAAACAGTGTGCAGGAGCTGATACAGGCGGTGACAGGAACGGAATATGAAAGCCTGTTAAAGGAATTAGAATCTGCAGCAGAAAAGAATTATGCAGATTATGCATTTGCACTTGATATTTATTATTATAAAAAAGTATGGAAAGAAATCACAAAGGTTTCCGATAAGGAGACAAGGCAGATCTTAGAACAGATTTTCGGGACAGAGATCGACTGGCAGAATCTGATGTGGATGTACCGTGCAAAGCGGTTTTATTCGATGGGAGAAGCGGATGTGAAAAAACACCAGATCCCGGTAAGCTACCGATTGAGATCTGCTGAGACGAAACGGCTTTTAGAGACGGAAACTGCAGAGCAATTTGTGGAATTTGTCCGGCAGACCGCATATTTTCGTGGAAAACAGGCGGTGCTAGAGCCGGAGGATGAACTGACGTGGGAGAGAGTCATGATAAGGACATATGAGAAAATATGCAAAAAACATCCAATGTCCGTGGCACCGGTTCTGCGTTATCTGTATGAAAAAGAGCACGAGATCGATCTTTTAACGACGGCACTTGAAGGAATCCGTTACCGTATACCGCCGTATGAGATCCGTGATCTGATCTTTGCGATGTAAGTATAAGAATCATTGCGGTAGACACTGTGATGATGGGATGGAGGGGTGCAAGTGGTAGAGAAAATGAAGCTGCTTCATATCACCGGGCCGAAAAATGATATCGACCGTGTGATGGAGCAGTACCTGAGCAGATATGAGATACATTTTGAAAATGCCGCATCCGGATTTGGCATATCCGGTCATGTGAGACCGTTTGCAGAGACAAATATCTACAAGGATGCATACACAAAGGCACAGGCGTTGTGGGAACACTTAAAGGACGAGCCCGGTGGGGCAGCAGACTATGCCATGCCGGTAAAAATGGAGCCAGCGGAAGCGGAAAAAGTGGTGGAAGCGGCATACCGGCTGACAGATGAGATCGTGAAACGGCAGGAGGAAGTGCGGAAGGAACGCATGGAGAATCAGAGCCTGATGGATCAGATCGCACCGTTTCGGCGGCTTGATTACGAATTTAAAAAAATTCTGGAATTTCAGTTTATCGCATTCCGTTTTGGAAGAATCGCAAGAGAGCATTATCAGAAACTCGAACGCTATATCCATGATACCGATCATGTATTATTTTATGAATGTGACAGTGACGAGGCATATGTGTGGGGCGGCTATTTTGTGCCAAGAGTCTACGCAAAAGAAGTAGATGCGGTGTGTCTGTCGTTTCATTTTGAGCGCATCTATATACCGGATTCTTTTGATGGAACACCGGAGAGTGCTTATCAGGAGACATTGCAGAAAAAACAGGCATATGACGAGGAAGAGCAGAAGTTAAAAAAGCAGCTTCATGATACCTTGGAAAAACATGCCGGAAAGATCGCGGGTGCATGTGCCGCATTAGAGCATTACTGCAACAATTTTGATGTGCGTAAGTTTGCAGTCTGCACGACACCCGGAAGAAAGCCGGGAGAGCAGACCGAATACTACATTTTATATGGATGGATGAGCGCAGATGATGCCAGAAAATTAGAAAAAGAGACGGCGGAAGATTCAAAGATCCATGTGATGGAGGAGGATGTGGAGGAGCATATGTCCGTCAGTCCGCCAACGAAGTTAAAGAACCCGGCATTGTTTAAGCCGTTTGAGATGTTTGTGGAAATGTATGGACTTCCGGCATACCAGGAGATGGATCCAACCATATTTATTGCGCTTACCTACACGCTGATGTTCGGGATCATGTTCGGGGATGTCGGGCAGGGACTGTGCCTTTTGATCGGAGGATTTGTTTTTTACCGGATCAGGCACATGAACCTTGGAGCGATTCTATCGTTAGCAGGCATCTGGTCTACGGTATTCGGTTTTATGTATGGCAGCGTGTTTGGATTCGAGGATATCTTAAAGCCCGTGTGGATGCGTCCGATGGATAACATTATGACGACACTGATGTTAGCGATCGGATTTGGAATGTTTCTGATCCTGGCTGCGATGGTCTTAAATATCATCAATGCCGTGCGTGCGAAAGATGTGGGACGGATTCTTTTTAGTCCGAGCGGAGTCGCGGGTATTTTGTGTTACGGATGTGCGGTTTTATGCATTGTACTTTATGCATTTGAAAAACCGGTTCCGGCTACCGGCATTCTTGCTGTTTTTGTCGGAGTGCCGCTCATTGCAATCCTTTTGAAAGAACCGCTTACGAATCTGCTTGAACGAAAGAAAAAGCTGTTTCCGGAAGGCGAGAGCAAGGCGATGTTTTTTGTGGAATCTCTCGTGGAATTGTTTGATGTGGTATTAAGTTATGCGACGAACAGTATATCCTTTGTCCGTGTCGGAGCGTTTGCACTCAGCCATGCGGGCATGATGGGAGTGGTGCTGACGCTCGCCGGATATGAGAGTGGTTCGCCGAACTGGATCGTTGTGGTACTTGGAAATATCGTCGTGACAGGTCTTGAGGGACTCGTCGTAGGAATCCAGGTATTAAGACTTGAATATTATGAGATGTTCAGCCGTTTTTATCAGGGAACCGGAAAGCCGTTTGTGGCATTTTCCGGAAACAGGAAATAGGAGGAGAAAAAGATATGGCAGCAAAAATAACACTGGTGGCAATTTTAATTTTCAGTATGGTGATCCCTTTTCTGGGATATGTGCTCGGAAACAGGAAAGAGAAAAGTTTTAAGGCATCTCTTGCGGTAAATTTGGTTCTGTTTTTCGGAACAGTTGTGGTGGCAGATATGCTGCTTTTCAGCGGGCATATCTATGCAGCATCCGATACCGCGGCATCCGCAGCAGAGGGATGGAGATACATGGCGGCAGCACTGTCAACCGGACTTTCCTGTATCGGTGCCGGTGTAGCAGTTGCGAGTGCGGCATCCGCAGCAATCGGAGCACTGAGCGAGGATTCAAGTATTATGGGTAAGGCGCTGATCTTCGTTGCGCTGGCAGAATCTATCGCATTGTATGGACTTTTGATCTCATTTTCCATTCTGGGATAAAAGAGACGGGAAGGATGGCGGATTTCCATGAGGATGTATTTGATCAGCGACAATATAGACACATACACGGGGATGCGGCTTTCCGGTGTTGAGGGTGTGGTCGTGCATGAGAGAGAAGAACTTGAAGAAGCGCTTTCCTTTGTGACGGGACAGCCGGATATCGGGATCGTACTGCTGACAGAAAAACTCGGCAGGGATTTTCCGGAACTGGTAAATGATTTAAAACTGAGCCGGAGGACACCGCTGTTTGTGGAGATCCCGGACAGGCACGGAAGCGGCAGAAGCAAGAATTTTATTACGGATTATGTCAGTCAGGCAATCGGGCTGAAACTGTAAATGGGGGATGGATGCATGGAGATCAATGAAAAACTGGAAGTTTTTTTTGGAGCTGCGATCGGTGCTGCAAACAGCCAGAGCGAGTCGATGCTCGATGAGCAGAAAAATATTTATCAGTCGGCAATGGAAGAACATGAGCAGTCCTGCCGTGATGCACTTAAAAGATCAAGACGCATTTTCTTAGAAAAACAGAAAAAAGAAGTAAACCGCAGGAATGCAGAGCAGACAATGGCGTGGAAAAAGGATTATCAGGCGCTCAAAGAGCAGAAGACGGAAGAATTGTTTGAGATGGTGAAGGAAAAGCTTTTATCGTACCGCCGTACGGATGCGTATGAAGCATTTCTGCTTGCACAGATAGGTAAGGCAAAAGAATTTGCACAGGGAGAGGATCTGACCGTATTTATCAGTCCCTCAGATCAGGAGAGACAGGCCGTCCTTGAAGAGAAGAGCGGATGCAGGGTAGAGATCGCTGAGGATGAGTTTTCCGGCGGCATGCGGGCAGTCATTCCAGCAAAGAACGTTCTGATCGACGAATCATTTGCAGAGAGAATGAAACACGCGGGAGAGATATGCTGGATATGATGTAAAACTGTTATGTGCCGGGAGACAGTACAAAAACAGAGAGCAGTTTGAGAGGATCAGATATGGGTATAACAGGAAAGATATACGGGATCAACGGACCGGTTATCACGATACAGGGAAATCCTGGTTATAAAATGAATGAGATGGTATATGTCGGAGAGCACCGTTTAGTCGGGGAAGTAATCCGGCTGTCGAAGGAAAAGACGACCATCCAGGTATATGAGGAGACATCCGGATTAAAGCCGGGTGAGGAAGTGGCCGGTGCGGGCTGTGCCATCAGTGTAAAATTAGCTCCCGGAATTTTAAATAACATCTTTGATGGTATTGAACGTCCACTGCAAAAAATCGCAGAAAAAAGCGGAGCGTTTATCCCGACGGGAGCGCAGGCAGATGCACTGGATCGGGAGAAATTATGGGAGACGCATATCACCGTACAGGAAGGTGACGAGGTGGCAGGGGGTTCTATCATAGCGGAGGTGCCGGAGACAAAGTCGATCGTACACCGTGTGATGCTTCCGCCCGGAGTATCCGGAACAGTAACGGCGGTAAAACCGGATGGAGATTATACGATCTGTGATGAGATCGTAACGATACGCACTACAGACGACGGTACAAAGGCACTTACCATGACACAGGAGTGGCCGATCCGCAAACCGCGTCCGGTTAAAGACCGGTATCCGGCAGACCGGCCGCTTGTGACCGGACAGCGTATCTTAGATACACTTTTCCCGATCGCAAAGGGCGGCACGGCGGCATTGCCGGGAGGATTTGGTACCGGAAAAACGATGACGCAGCACCAGCTTGCAAAATGGTGTGATGCGGACATTATCATTTATATCGGCTGTGGGGAACGTGGAAATGAGATGACCAATGTTTTGGAGGAATTTGGAGAATTAAATGATCCAAAGACCGGCAATCTTCTGATGGACCGCACCACGCTGATCGCAAATACTTCGAACATGCCGGTGGCGGCGCGTGAGGCGAGCATTTATACCGGCATCACGTTAGCGGAATACTACCGCGACATGGGTTATCATGTAGCAATCATGGCAGATTCCACGTCGCGCTGGGCAGAGGCATTAAGAGAGCTCTCCGGAAGGCTTGAGGAGATGCCGGCAGAGGAAGGTTTCCCTGCATATCTGGCATCGAGGCTTTCGGCATTTTATGAGCGCGCCGGGTATGTGCAGAATTTAAACGGTTCGGATGGCAGTGTGACGATCATCGGGGCGGTGTCCCCGCAGGGAGGAGATTTTTCGGAGCCTGTCACACAGAATACCAAGCGCTTTGTTCGCTGTTTCCTTGCACTGGACAAATCACTTGCCTATGCAAGACATTATCCTGCGATCAACTGGCTGACCAGTTATTCAGAGTATATTCCTGATCTGACGGCATGGTATGAGACGAATGTTGGCCCGACATTCGTGCAGTGTCGGAATGAGATCTTGAATCTTCTGACGATGGAAAATCGTCTGAATGAGATCGTAAAGCTGATTGGAAGTGATGTGCTTCCGGACGATCAGAAGCTGGTGCTTGAGATTGCGCGTGTGATCCGGCTTGGATTTTTGCAGCAGAATGCATTCCACAAAGAGGACACCTATGTGCCGATGGAAAAACAGCTTCGCATGATGGAGATCATCCTTCATCTTTACAACCGCTGCAAGGCACTGATCGACCGGAACATGCCGATGGCGCTTCTTCGGGAAAGTGATATATTTGAGAAGATCATTTCCATTAAATATGATGTGGCAAATGACAAACTAGAGCAGCTAAACCTGTATGATGATAAGATCGAAGAATTTTATCAGCATCTGATGGCGGAAAATGCGTAAGGGGCGGTTGAACACAAAAATGTAGATTCGTGTGAAGAATAAGCTGCTCAGAAATGAGGATTGATATGGCGATTGAGTATCTTGGACTGAGTGAGATCAATGGACCACTGGTTGCAGTAGAAGGTGTAAGAGGCGCTTTCTATGATGAGATCGTGGAGTTGGTCGTGGAAGGAAAACAGAAAAAATTAGGGCGCATCGTGGAGATCAATAATGACTATGCGGTCGTTCAGGTGTTTGAGAGCACGGAGGAGATGTCCCTTTTAAATACGCATGCAAGGTTAACAGGCAGACCGCTGTGTGTGGGGCTGTCGGAGGAAATCTTAGGAAGAACATTCAACGGTCTGGGGCAGCCGATCGACGGGCTCGGCGCGGTGCACGCCGAGGTTGTGCGTGACGTCAACGGACAGCCGATGAATCCGTGCAGCAGGGAATATCCGAGAAACTATATCAGAACCGGTATCTCTGCGATCGATGGACTGACGACTTTGATCCGTGGACAGAAACTGCCGATCTTTTCAGGCAACGGTCTGCCGCATGATGAGCTTGCCGCCCAGATTGTGGAACAGGCCAGTCTTGGGGATGGCGAAAACGAGGACGAACCGTTTGCAGTCGTGTTTGCCGCGATGGGAGTCAAATATGATGTGGCGGAGTATTTTAAGCGCCGTTTTGCAGAATGTGGTGTAAGTGACCATGTTGCGATGTTTTTAAATCTCTCCAATGATCCGGTTGCAGAGCGTCTGATCACGCCGAAGGTGGCGCTGACAGCCGCCGAGTATCTCGCGTTTGAGAAAAATATGCATATCCTTGTAATACTGACCGATATGACTTCGTTTGCAGAGGCGATGCGTGAAGTTTCGGCGCAGAAGGGAGAGATCCCAAGCAGGAAAGGCTATCCGGGATATCTGTACAGTGAGTTTGCAGCACTTTATGAGAGAGCCGGGATCGTAAACGGTGCATCCGGTTCCGTCACACAGATTCCAATCCTGACAATGCCGAATGACGATATCACACATCCGATCCCGGATCTTACCGGATATATCACCGAGGGGCAGATCGTATTGGAACGTTCCCTTCACCAGAAAAATATTTATCCTCCGATCAATGTACTGCCGTCACTGTCGCGTCTGATGAAGGACGGTATCGGTGAAAAATATACCAGGGAAGACCATCAGGATCTTGCAAACCAGCTCTTTTCCTCCTATGCCCGTGTCGGTGAGGCGAGAGATCTTGCGAGTGTCATCGGCGAGGACGAGCTTTCTGATACCGATAAACAGTATCTGAAATTTGGTACAGCTTTTGAAAAAGAATTTATCGGGCAGGGAAAAGACGAAAACCGTTCGATGGCGGAAACGCTGGATATCGGCTGGCGGCTGCTGCATATCCTGCCGCGTGGAGAATTAGACCGTATTGATACAAAAATTCTTGAAAAGTACTGGGATTAGGAGGGGATGACGCATGGATCCGAATACGTTTCCGACGAAGGGAAACCTCATATTGGCAAAAAATGCGCTCGCATTGTCAAAACAGGGATTTGACCTGATGGATAAAAAAAGAAATATCCTGATCCGGGAACTGATGGAGTTGATCTCAGAGGCTTCGGATATCCAGAACCAGATCGATGAGACATTTTCCAATGCCTACCAGGCACTGCAGAAAGCCAACATCCAGATGGGAATCCATCAGGTAGAACAGATTGCAAAAGCGGTTCCGGTGGAGAACTCCATCCGTATCAAGCGGCGCAGTGTCATGGGAACAGAAATCCCAAAGGTAGAGTATGAGAAAAAGAAGCAGGCACCGGCATATTCTTTTTATCACACAAGAATGTCATTAGATGAGGCGTGCCAGCAGTTTGAAAAAGTAAAAGAATTAACGATCCGTCTTGCGGAGATCGAAAACTCTGCATACCGCCTTGCCTATAATATCAAAAAGACGCAGAAACGCGCGAATGCACTCTCGAACATTACAATTCCGAAGTATGAAAAACTGTCGCGTGAGATACAGGATTATCTGGAGGAAAAAGAGAGGGAAGAGTTCACAAGACAGAAAGTTGTAAAGAAAAACCGGATGAAAAATGCAGGTTCCGGGATGATGTCATAAGAATAATGAATGAAAAATAAGAAAGCCGAAAGCGGAATAAAGTGTCGCTTTCGGCTTTTATTCATGACAATAGAATGTTCGCGGAGCGTGCATTCTAGCCTAACATTTTATGACAAAATGTTAGGTAGCAGATTATTTTTTGTAGGTGTCAGAAAACAGATCACGGTACCATTTCAGGGCAGCAATATAGGCATCATACACAGTCTGTGTGTCAAGGTTTTCCAGGATCATAAGCCGGGAAACTTCGGACCAGTTACCTGCCTCATATTGTTTGATGAAATATAAAGGTTCCGCAAAAATACCACTCTGACGGATGAGAGCATCTTCGATGTCGCGTGAAACTTTGACAAGGGATAATGCTTCCTCCATTGGTTTATCGAGGATGATATCAAGCACGGAAAACAGTCCGGTTAAGAACAGTTCGGAAGCTTTGCCGCCAAGCTCAAAGGCAGGGGCAAGATTTTCTGCAAACTTTGCACGCAACAGGGATAAACGCGTAAGCTCGTTTGGCTTGTCGGAACACAACTGATTGACAACGGCGGTGTTGATCCAGCGTTTCAGTTCTTTCTGTCCAAGCATGGCAGCTGCGTGCCGGATGGAAGTGATCTCCGAGTTGACAGCCATATGATTGACCATGCGAAGCAGTGAGATGACAAGAGCGGTGTCATGACCGATGATATCTGCCGCTTTGGTGAGGTCAAAGTCCTCTGTATTAACCAGATTCATAAGTTCAATGTAATTGATCTTTAACGGAGCTACGTCATGGTTTCCCTTTGTGACAGGGAGTCTGTAAAAACTTCCCTCATATAAAGTGCAGCTCTTATCCTGACAGATTGCATCAAATGTCTCTGTTTTGGTTATATTTGAAGCACAGAGTTTAATGTCCGGATAAACTTTATTGAAATAAATGCGTGCTTTGCTGATGTCGATTTCTTCACAGTCTAACATGACATAATCCATCAGTACGAGCAGATCATGGTAAGCTTCGTAACTTGATACAGGAAGCTTGCGGATGGCAAATCGGTATCCCATCTTTTTCAGTGCTTTGACACGGTCAATATACATTGGTGTGCATGGAATATTTCCTTTTAACAGCAGTACGAAAAATTCGTGTGGCAGACCGCACTGAGCAGGAATATCGGAAAAAATCGATATTTCATTTACCGGAACAAAGATTTCTTTTGCCGGGGAAAGAGTTTCAAGTCCCATATTTAAGATCAGTTCAAATCCTTCAATCTGGGCGGCGCCATCATTGCTTCCGCTTCCCAAAAGATTCGGGTGAAGCAGAAAATTTGCTTTCTGTGTATACAGAGAATATGCGCTGACTTTTATGTTTTCATCAAATAGAGGTATTAATGTAACCAGCATAGGCGTTCTCCTTATAGCATGGAATCTTTTGTGAAGAAACCATGTGAAACGTTAACATTTATCTACTTTTACTATACTATAAATCTGTGAAAAAAGACACATTTTTTTGAAATTAATAAACAGAAAACTTATTTTATGAAAAATAATTGAAAATACTTGATATTTCAGAATGAATGTGGAAAACTAATGACAGAAGAATGGGAGGGATTTGCATGTTAAAACAATGGGAAAAAACAGAGCGTCCGTCAGATGCAAAACTGGAGGAACGGCTGCAGGAAGCACGGAGAAAACTGCAGGAGCAGCAGCTCAAGGTAAAAGAGCACGGACTGCCGGTGCTTGTGCTTGTGGAAGGATGGGGAACCGCAGGTAAAGGCTCACTGATCGGTCAGATTATTAAAAACATTGATCCGAGATTCTTTAAAGTAGCGTCCATGGCGGCACCGACGGAGGAAGAAAAGAGAAAACCGTTTTTGTACCGCCACTTTGTAAAAATACCGGAGAGCGGCAAGTTCAGCTTTTTAGACTCCGGCTGGATGGATGAGATCATGGGTGAAAGACTGCATGAAAAGCTTGGAGACGAGGCATATGCGCACCGCATTGAGAGTGTCAAGCGGTTTGAACGCCAGCTGACAGATAACGGTTATCTCGTCGTGAAATTATTTTTGCAGGTGTCTAAAAAGGAACAGGAAAAACGGATCGAACATCTTTCTAAGGAGAAGGATACCAGATGGCGTGTCAGCAGGAATGACCGCTGGCAGAATGAGCATTATGAGAAATGCCTGAATGCATTTGATTCCTATTTAAAGGAAACAAATCTGCCGTCAGCACCGTGGTATATCATTGATGCAGAATCAAAAAAATGGACGGAGTTACAGGCACTTGAGATTCTGACGGAAGGAATTGATGTGGCGCTTGCCAATAATGCGATGGCGGTGCCAATTTTACAGAATGTATTTTCTATGGAAAAAATGCCCCTGTTGTCGGAGATCCCACTGGATAAGACAATTGGAGAGGACGAGTATAAAAAAGAACTGAAACGTCTCCAGAACCGCTTAGGAGAGCTTCATAACCGTCTGTACCGCAAAAAAGTTCCGGTTATCATTGCATATGAGGGATGGGATGCAGCAGGAAAGGGCGGCAATATCAAGCGGATCACCGGAGCACTCGATCCGAGGGGCTATGAAGTACATCCGATCGCAAGCCCGGAGCCACACGAGAAGGCGAGACATTATCTCTGGCGTTTCTGGACGAGGCTGCCAAAGACAGGACATATCGCGATCTTTGACCGCACCTGGTATGGCAGAGTCATGGTGGAGCGTCTTGAGGGGTTCTGCAGCGAAAATGACTGGAAACGTGCCTATAACGAAATTAATGAATTTGAAAAGGAACTGCACGACTGGGGCTCTGTTATCATCAAGTTCTGGGTGCAGATCGACAAGGATACACAGTTAGAGCGTTTTAATGAGAGACAGAACACTCCGCAGAAGCAGTGGAAGATCACAGATGAGGACTGGCGTAACCGTGAAAAATGGGATCAGTATGAAGATGCAGTCAATGAGATGATCCAGAAAACCAGTACGACATATGCGCCCTGGCATATCTTAGAGTCAGTGGATAAACGGTATGCAAGGATCAAAGCATTAAAGATCGTGATCGAGGAGTTAGAAAAAGTGCTGGAGTGATGTATGTGGAAAGGTGCAGATGTTTTTGAAGTCTGTCAGGTAAAATGAAATACGTTGGGCGAAACAAGTACAGGATATGCTTGTTTCGCCCGTTTTTTTGTAAAGCAGTTGACATAATATTGTCAAATGGGCGAATTAAAAGAACTTTTTTTTGAAAAACAGCCACATATATCGAAATTCGTGGGTGTTTTGTATGATACAGGATCGTTTTCACCCAATATCATACAAATTCATAAAATGAGACAGTATTTTTGGATGAAAAGATTGAAGTAACATATCATTTCGCCCATATCACATTTATGGTGTAACGGAAATATCCAATTTTTATCCATAAAGCAACTGGAAGTCATGCGATCCACCAGGTGCCGTCTGCCGCCTGATACAAATCGCCAACTTCTTCAGAAAGCGTATTTCCACTGAAATCTTTTACAATAACTTTATAGTAAAGATCATAATTGTCTGTGGCACAGTCATTTTTGTCATTCCAGCCTTCTTCCACCCAGGATTCAAAATATATTTTTTCATCTTCTATAAAAAGGGCGCTTTCATGACCGGTTATCGGAAAAGAAATTTTCTCGGGATAATAACATACAAAGGTGTCCTCCTGACTGATGATGTGTACCGGATTTCCAATGATGCAAAGATTAGACAGGCTCACTTCTTCTGTACTAAGTTCTGTCTCTTTTTCTAAAAGTTTTCCGGGAATATAGCGGTACAGAGAGATTTTCTTTTCGTCATAATCGCCCTGCAGAAAATAGTAAAAACCCTCTGCATAGACAGGATTACTGTAAATGACATTTCTTTTTTTTGCAAACGGTTTGAAAACTTTACCGGACTCAAAATCAAAAAACAGAATGACTGAACCCTGATATCCTCCGGATTTTGACTATTCGATCAGGTCATAAAAGTCATTGGTATCCAGAGATTTCGCTTTAAAAAATAAAAGCCCCTGTTCTGCCTGTGAATTCCAGGC
>OGQX01000079.1_pt1 | contig 104425 bp, 84 predicted proteins | sample 1553291 | NCBI WGS metagenome assembly OGQX01 (sample SAMEA2580030, study PRJEB22360) | human gut metagenome | biome: human gut; feature: human-associated habitat; material: faeces | place: Denmark | collected 2008/2010
TGTATTTCCTTTACCGTGTTCCAAGAAATGTTCAGATGATTTGCAACATCCTGCAATGTCATTCCACGGAGGAGATCTACTACGTATTTGGCAAATCGATGGGTATATGAGCGACTGCCTGTAGCAAAAGGGATATTCTCCTGCTGATCGTAGTCACATTCTTCATTCATACACTTGTAGCGTTGTACTTTCATACGGACAATAACTTTCTTGCCACCGATTGGAAGACCGACAAAGTCTCTGATACGATAGCCATTCTTGACCAAATGGCATTTTCCGCATTTGGGACATACAAGTAATCGTTTTTTGCTTTGGACATGAAGAATAATAGTATTACCTTTGTATTCCTCTTTAGTACATTCGAGGCTATAAAGCCCCCAAGCGTGATATAGAAAACTGCTGTTCATTTTATATATTTGTTTGTGGTAATTCAAATATACACAATAAGTTCAGTAGTTTTCTTCTTTTTTGCTACAATCTTCTATCTATCACTCCATTTTTCGGAAGAACCCGAAATATTTGTTTATGTTTTGTCAGTTCCGCTTCAATCTTTAGCGGAACCAATCCGTAGATCGACTCGCCGGCAGCGAGACGGCGCCGGATCTCCGTGCTGTTTTCCGGAAAGAGCACGGTTGAGTAGACATGTACGTTGGTTGGTAGGGAAGTGGTGTCGATGGGATAGCCGGGACGCGGATAGACAGCGAGTTCGTAGTGGCTGAGAATCTCCTCGTGGTGCGCCCATCGGTTAAAGGCCAGCCAGTTGTCGGCACCGATGATCAGCACAAGTTCGTCGGCGGGGCGCGACAGACTCAGATGCTCAAGCGTCCGCCACATATAAGAGGGCTTGGGCAGATGGAACTCCACGTCGCAGGCTCTCATCTTCGGCTCTTCCTGCAATGCCATTTCCACGAGGGCCAGACGATAGTCGTCAGCCATGAGATCGGTGGCCTGCTTCTTGAAGGGATTTAGTGGAGAGACAACAAAGAGGATCTCGTCAAGACGTGCCAAGCGGAGGAGCTGACGCGCCAGGGCGATGTGTCCCACGTGGATAGGATTGAAGCTGCCGCCGAAGATGCCGATACGAGCCATAGCGTAGTGAGCTTATTTCTCAAGGAATTCCTTGACGAGACGATAGGTTTCCTCTTCGGCCTTCTTCAGGTCGTCGTTGACAACCACATGGTCGAACTGAGGAGCAAAGGTCAGCTCGTAGGAGGCTTTGGCCAGTCGCTGCTCGATGACTTCCGGCGCGTCGGTGGCACGGTGTACGAGCCGGTTGCGCAGCTCGTCGATCGATGGCGGCTGGACGAACAGGCTCAGTGCGCGGTCGCCGTACTGTCGTTTGATGTTGCAGCCGCCTTTCACGTCGACGTCAAAGACGACGTTTTCACCTCTTGCCGTCTGCGTTTCTACCTGCGATTTCAGCGTGCCATAGAAACGGTCCTTGTAGACCTCTTCGTACTCCAGAAACTCGCCGGCCTGTATCTTCTGCTTGAATTCGTCGGCGGTAAGGAAGAAATATTCCACACCGTTGCGCTCGGTGCCACGCGGCGCACGGCTCGTGCAACTGATGGAGAAAGCCAGCTTCAGTTCGGGATGTTCTTTCATCAGCCAGCTCACGATGGTGCTTTTGCCACTGCCTGATGGTGCGGAGAATATGATGAGTTTACCCATTGTACAATGATGAATGTTGAAGGATGAAAGATGAGTTGATGCAATGATGAATGGAGGACAAGCCAGGAGGACGCTGCTGAGCAGCGTCATACAGAACCAAACGATAAACAGCAGAACCAAACGATAAACAGCAGAACCAACCGGAAACCGGCAGAACCAAACGATAAGCAGCAGAACCGGGCGGAAACCGGCAGAACCGGGCGGGAGCCTGCTGTTTTGCGAACCAGTAGCCTTGCTTCACTACGACTCTTGGAGCATATCACTCCCCTCCCTCTTGGGGAGGGGGCTGGGGGGAGGCTTGATGGGCTGGGGGGGAGGCTTGAGGGAGCCGGGGGTGAGGCCGTTTTTTACAGTGCGTTGAGCACTTGTTCCTTGATCTGCTCGAGCTCGTCTTTCATCTTCACGACGATGTTCTGCATCTCAGCCTGGTTGCTCTTGGAGCCCGTAGTGTTGATTTCGCGTCCCATCTCTTGGGCGATGAAGCCGAGCTTCTTGCCGTTGGGAGTGTCCTCGGCGAGCGTCTCGCGGAAGTATTTCAGGTGATTGGTCAGTCGCTGCTTCTCTTCACTGATGTCCAGCTTCTCGATATAGTAGATGAGCTCCTGCTCCAACCGGTTCTTGTCGTAGTCGACCTCAGGGATCTGTTCCAGCCCTTTGACGATTGCCTCTTTGATCTTTGGCACACGGCTCTTCTCGTAAGGCTCGATAGACTTCAGCAGTGCTTCGATGTTGTCGACCTTCTCGTGGAACTTCTTCTCCAGCGCGGCACCTTCCTGACGGCGGAAAGCCTGCAGGTCAGCAAGCGCAGCCTCAATGCCAGTGCGCACGGCAGTCCACTCCTCTTCGCTGAGTTCCTCTTCTTCCGGTTTACCGAGCGTGTCGGGCAGGCGCAGCAACACGTCGTACCAGTTTTGCGGCTCCGGAATGCCGGTCTTGGCTGACACTGCTTTGATCTGCTTATAATACGACTCCACGATCGCGGCATTGATGGGCATACAGGCCTGTGTGTCGTCTTTCTCAATCCAAACAGAGAAGTCTACCTTGCCACGGACGAGTGCCTTGGCAATCATCTGTCTGATCTCCATCTCCTTTTCGCGGTAGACGGGAGCAATGCGTGTGGAAAGGTCGAGGGCCTTGCTGTTGAGCGACTTCACCTCAATGTGTATCTTCTTGGCTTGAAAGGTCACTGTAGCGCGGCCATAGCCTGTCATTGACTGTATCATAACGACTTGAAATAATTTAGTTCGTGCAAATATACAAAAAATCGGGGATATAAGTGCTTGCAAACCGACTATTTCCTTTATTTTCTTAAAAAAGCGGGTTGAATACTCGCTAAGTGCTACAAATTAGCTATCTTTGCACAGAATAGACATACTTGATAATAAGCAAGTGAGAATATACTAAGATTTTTAGATTATGTCTTGCATATTGAATATAGAAACGAGCACGAATGTGTGCTCCGTAGCCGTCACGCAAGACGGAAGCTGTTTTTTTGAGAAAGAAGACCATAGCGGTCCCAATCACGCTGAGCGCTTAGGATCGTTTGTCGACGAGGCTCTTTCTTTCACCGATAATCATGCCATCCCCTTGGATGCCGTTGCCGTGAGTTGCGGTCCCGGCTCATACACGGGTTTGCGCATTGGCGTTTCGATGGCTAAGGGTATCTGCTATGGACGTGGGCTGAAGCTCATCGGCGTGCCCACATTGGAGTTGCTCTGCGTGCCGGTATTGCTCCATGAGATGGTAGAGGAAGAGGACGCACTGCTGTGCCCGATGCTCGATGCCCGTCGCATGGAAGTCTATGCCCAGCTCTTCGACCGCGCGCTCCATGAGGTACGGCCGATCCATGCCGATGTGGTGGACGGCGAGACCTACAAAGAGTATCTCGATGAGCATCCCGTCTACTTCTTCGGTAACGGTGCGCTGAAATGCAAGGATGCCATCAATCATCCCAACGCACACTTCATCGAAGGCATTGAGCCGATCGCCAAGAACATGCTGCCACTGGCAGAAAAGCGCATGGCTCAGGAGCAGTTTGAGGATGTTGCCTATTTCGTGCCGTTCTATCTCAAGAACTTTGTGGCTAAGTTGCCACGTAAACTCCTGTAAGCAGATCTCTTACTACTCCACACAAATAAATGGCGAAAGCCACACGTTACCACACATGAATATTAAAGGATTAGATTATAACACTCAGCGCGAGAAACTCGTCCTGCCGGAATATGGCCGTGAAGTGCAGAATATGGCAGACTACGCCGTAGGACTGAAGAGCAAGGCCGAGCGGTTGCGCTGTGCATATACAATCGTCGCAACGATGGAGCGGATGTTCCCGCAGGTGCGCGAAAGCGCTGACTATAAGCAGAAACTGTGGGACCATCTGGCACTGATGACCGATTTCAAGCTGGATATCGACTGGCCATACGATGTCAGTGAGGCCAACGTGATCCTTGACAAGCCCAAGCCGGTACCTTATCCGATGTCGCGTATTCCCGTGCGTCACTATGGCTCGATGGTCTTCGAACTCTTTGATCAGCTGAAGACGATGGAGCCCGGACCCGAACGCGACCATCTCGTGGCACTGACAGCCAACCAGATGAAGCGCGACCTCGTGCAGTGGAGCCACGGCTACAGCGACAATGAGAAAGTCGCCGACGACCTGGCGCGGTATACTGACGGAAAGATTCAGCTCGACTTGGATACGTTTAAGTTTGAGAAGATCAATACGCGCGAGCGCCAGCAGCCCGCTTCTTCCAAAAAACGCAAAAGAAAGTAATAACGACAGCTTATGGCATCATTCATTATCGAAGGCGGCCATGCCCTGAGTGGAACCATCACACCGCAGGGTGCCAAGAACGAGGCTTTGGAGGTGATCTGCGCCACGTTGCTCACAAGCGACGCGGTGAGGATCAGTAATGTGCCCAATATTCTCGATGTCAACAATCTGATCAGACTGCTCAAGGACATCGGGGTGAAGGTGACAGCCAATGCACCGGGCGACTATACGTTTCAGGCCGATGATCTCAATCTCGACTATCTCGACAGCCTGGAGTTTGTGAAGAAGTGCTCGGCCCTGCGCGGCTCTGTGCTGATGTTCGGTCCTTTGCTCGGTCGCTTTGGTAAGGCCACTGTGGCCAAGCCCGGTGGAGACAAGATCGGCCGGCGCCGTCTTGACACTCACTTCCTTGGTTTCAAGAAGCTCGGCGCCAAGCTTGAGCACAGTGAGGATTGCAGCGTCTTTCAGATACGTGCCCAGCATCTCAAGGGCACCTACATGCTTCTCGACGAGGCCAGCGTGACCGGTACGGCCAACATCATCATGGCTGCCGTGCTGGCCAAAGGCACGACGACGATCTACAACGCTGCCTGTGAGCCTTATATCCAGCAACTCTGTCATCTGCTCAACGCCATGGGCGCAAACATCAGTGGCATCGGCAGCAATCTGATCACTATTGTCGGAGTATCCCAACTGCATGGCGCTGAGCATCGTGTGTTGCCCGATATGATCGAGGTAGGCTCGTTTATCGGCATGGCAGCAATGGTTGGCAATGGCATCCGCATCAAGGATGTGTCGTTGCGCAACCTCGGCATCATCCCCGATGCCTTCCGTCGGCTGGGCGTGAAGGTGAAAGAAGAAGGCGATGATCTCGTCATTCCACACCATAGCCACTACGAGGTGCAGTCGTTTATCGACGGTACGATCATGACCTTGGCAGACGCTCCATGGCCGGGACTCACTCCAGACTTGCTGTCTGTGCTTCTCGTTGTTGCTACACAGGCGCGCGGCTCTGTGCTCATCCATCAGAAGATGTTCGAGAGCCGTCTGTTCTTTGTGGATAAGCTCATCGACATGGGCGCACAGATCATTCTTTGTGATCCCCATCGTGCCGTGGTCATCGGGCAGGATCATCGCATCCGTTTGCGTGCCGGCCGCATGACGAGTCCGGATATCCGTGCGGGTATTGCTTTGCTCATTGCAGCGATGAGTGCTAATGGTACCAGCCGCATCGACAACATCCAGCAGATCGATCGCGGTTATGAGAATATCGACATACGACTCAATGAATTGGGTGCGCATATCGAGCGAGTGGACGATTAACACAATGACAGCAAGACCATGATACGACGCGAGGATGTTTTCAAGATCGGACGTATGGGCAAACCCCATGGCGTGAAAGGCGAGGTGAGCATGCAGTGCGACGACGATGTCTTTGACCGTGTCGACGCTGATTATCTTGTGCTCGACGTCGACGGCATCCTTGTGCCGTTCTTTATCGAGGAATATCGCTTCCGGTCTGACGACGTGGTACTGATGAAACTGGAAGACATCGACAGTGAGCAGCAGGCACGTGAATTGACGGGCTGCGACGTGTACTTCCCTCATAGTCTTGCCGACAATGGTGAGTCGACGGAAGTGTCGTGGCAACAGCTACAGGGCTTTGCGGTTCTTGACCACCAACACGACGACCGTGTAGTAGGCCGCGTGGCAGGCGTCGACGTCTCCACGGTCAACACGCTGTTGGAAGTAGAACGGGAAGACGGCACGGACGTGCTTATTCCTGCTTCGGAAGATTTGGTTGTAGACGTAGATATTTCAGGCCGTCAGATCGTCTTGGACATTCCCGACGGACTGTTTGATTTGTAGTTGTTGTCGCTAAGGCTGCAACGTCTACACCTTATTATATATATAGCATTTAAAGATAGAAATGACAAAATACGTAACTCTTCACGATGATCAGCAGCCTCGCAAGCAGTCGATTTGCATACTCGGTTCTACGGGCAGCATCGGCACACAGGCTCTTGACGTCATCGCCCAGCACCCCGACCGCTATGAGGTCTATTGCCTCACGGCGAACAACAGTGTGGAGAAGCTGGCCGCACAAGCCCGGCAGTTTAATCCTGCCGCTGTGGTCATCGCCAATGAGAATCGCTACGAGGAATTGCAGGCCGCGCTTTCCGATCGTCCCGACATCAAAGTCTATGCGGGAAAGAAGGCCTTGGAGGAAATCGTGGAGGCCGGTCCTATCGACACGGTATTGGCTTCTATGGTGGGCTTTGCAGGGCTTGTACCCACCATCAACGCCATCAAAGCCGGCAAAAAGATTTGCCTGGCCAACAAAGAGACGCTTGTCGTCGCCGGTGAGCTTATCCTTAGCTTAGTGGCAAAATACCATGTCAGCCTCTTGCCGGTCGACTCTGAGCATAGTGCCATCTTCCAATGTTTGGTAGGAGAGGATCGGAACGAGGTAGACAAGATCTTGCTCACTTGCAGCGGTGGCCCTTTCCGTCTTTACACGCATGAGCAGTTGGAGCATGTCACCGCTGCCGACGCTCTCAAGCATCCCACGTGGGACATGGGCGCAAAGATCACCATCGACTCAGCGTCACTGATGAACAAGGGCTTTGAGGTGATGGAGGCAAAGTGGCTCTTCGGCGTGCCTGCCGACAAGATACAAGTGCTGATCCATCCGCAGAGCATCGTGCACAGTGGTGTGCAGTTCATGGACGGCGCCGTGAAAGCTCAGTTGGGTGTTCCTGACATGAGGCTGCCCATCCAGTATGCATTCTCTTTCCCCGAGCGTCTGCCTCTCAATGGTGAGCGGCTCGATCTGTTCAAGGCACAGAAGCTGGAGTTCTTTGAGCCTGACACAAAGAAGTTTGAGTGTCTGGCGCTTGCGTATGAGGCGATCCGCCAGGGCGGCAATATGCCGTGCATCCTCAACGCTGCCAATGAGGTGGCCAACGCTGCGTTCCGGCAAGGTCGTTGCTCATTCCTCGGCATGGCAGAGGTTATCCGCAAGACCATGGAGCAGACAACGTTTGACAAAAACCCTGATCTCGACACTTACCTGCAAACAGATAAGGAGGCAAGGGAGATTGCAAGACAATTTTTGGAGGGCGCTCTGTAGAATAGAATGGACCGCTGCACAAGGGCGGCAAACCGAACGAGCGGGCCGCGCAAGAGGCTGGGCCGCTGCATAACAGCGGCAAACCGAACGGATAACTCGGTGCTGATAAGCAGAGGCAAGCATGGAAACAGACCGAGACGCGGCAGGCTATTTGCGGGCGCAAAGCCGCGGCAAGTAATTCGCAATTAGTAATTTATTAGATATAAATGGAAATCTTTCTGATTAAGCTTCTCCAGTTCATTCTGTCCATCTCGTTGCTGGTATTGCTTCACGAGGGCGGACATGCGCTGGCATCCAAGCTCTTTGGCGTCAGAGTGGAGAAGTTCTTTATTTTCTTCGACGTCTCCATTGGCAAGTGGAGCGGCAAGCTCTTTAGTTTCAAACCCAAGAACAGCGAGACGGAGTACGGCATGGGCTGGCTGCCGCTCGGCGGCTATTGCAAGATCGCAGGCATGATCGACGAGAGCATGGACACCGAACAGATGAAGCGAGACCCGCAGCCGTGGGAGTTCCGCACCAAGCCGGCATGGCAAAGACTCATCATCATGGTGGCTGGCGTGACGGTGAACTTTGTGCTGGCACTGTTCATCTATTCCATGATCATGTTCCACTGGGGCGAAAGCTACGTGCGTGTGGCAGACATGAGTCAGGGCATGAAATTCAACACAGAGGCCAAACAGCTGGGCTTCCGCGACCACGACATCCTGGTGGGTACCGACAAGCGTCCGTTCAAAGACTTCAATATTGATGTCTATCGCGACCTTTCCGAAGCTCACTATGCCGACATCATCCGTGACGGCAAGAAGATGCGTATCGCTCTGCCAGGCCATATCAATCTGTTGGGCATGCTGAAGTCCACGCCTCGTTTCGTGACTCCGTTCACTCCAGCTGTCGTTGATACTGTGCTGCAACGTCTGCCGGTAGCTGAGGACAGTAAGGACTCTATTGAGACACCGGCCTGGAAGATGGGGCTGAAGAAAGGCGACAAGATCTTGGCACTGAATGGTAAGGCTGTTGACTCCTACAATGAGTTTACCGATGAGATCAGCCGTATCAACGATCAGCTCACGGCAGCAAAGAGTGCTGCCGACAGCCTGCGCCTTCGCAAGGTGACGCTTGTGGTGAGCCGCGCCGCTACGGGTAAGCAGGACACGCTCGCCACGACACTCACTGCTGACTTGAAGGTTGGCTTTGCCGTGGCAAGCATTTATCAGCTCTACGAAAAGGAGATGACGCATAAGAGCTACAGTTTCCTGGAGAGCTTCCCCGCCGGATGTAAGTATGGCTGGGATGTGTTGGCCGGTTATGTCAGCGACATGCAGTATGTCTTCACGGCTGACGGCGCGAAGAGCTTAGGTGGTTTTGGCTCCATCGGCAGCCTCTTCCCCAGTCAGTGGGATTGGTTTATGTTCTGGAAGATGACCGCCTTCCTGAGCATCATCCTTGCTTTCATGAACATTCTGCCCATCCCCGCCCTCGACGGTGGTCACGTGCTCTTCCTGCTCTACGAGATCATTGCCCGCCGCAAGCCATCGGATAAGTTCATGATCTACGCCGAGTACGCAGGCATCACTATTCTGGTCATCCTCATGGTGGTGGCCAATCTCAACGACATCCTGCGCTGGATAGGCGTCATGCAATAAGACGTTTATTCATCATATACCATAAAGGGGCGGCTCCATCACGAAGCCGCCCCTTTTACATAACATTATCGTATTCTTAATTAAAGAGAGATATTGATCCGTTGTGAGGATAACTCATGAGACGAGGATCAGTCATTGCTTATGACGACGGTCTTTCCTGAATAGTTTGTCGCGACGATGTTTCCCGCAGCGTCCATGACGAGTTTGCCTTTCAGACCAGTGAAGACGATGTTTCCCGCTCCGTCAATGATGAGTACTTGACCGTTACGGTATTTTTTCATGAAGTTTTTCTCTTTGTCATAGACGATCGTCTGAACGGCGCTTGCATCGTTCTTTTCGGATTGTTCAGCGGTCTGCCACTCCTGTTGAAGCATGGATGCGATATCTTTGTAGCCTTTTTTGTTGAGTCGTCGTATCACCGAGTTGATGATAGAGTCGATTTGCTCATTGGAGAGCGTGCCGTCTGTCACTATGTATTTCTTTACCGCCTTACCGACAGACTGATAATCTGACATTGATGGCAAGGAAGTAGTGACGTTGGTTACAGTCACGCTGCCGGGTCTTTGTCCGTACACCTTTGTCAGCTTTCCGGTTATCTTGCCTCTCTTGGCCTCGTTCCATTCCAATGCATAGGCGTAGCGTCGGTTGGAATTGTTCTTATCGGCAAAGCATTCCAGCACAAAGTGGTCATAGCCTTTCCCTATGTTTATGCCGCCCACATCGTATGTAGTGGCCAATGATTCTCCATCGCCTTTGAATACGCTGTAGGCTTTGGCAGCATCTTGGTCGAAGGCTTTGATGGCATTCTGCACGATGAGAGAGTTTCTTTTCACAGTAAACCCATAGGTCTCCCGCGACGATCGCAGGTCCAGAGTCTTAGGATCTTTCTCGGTCTCATTGGTTGTCGCTACTCCGTCTTGGCGCATAATGACATCCTTCATCTTTTCTATTCTTTCCTGAGCCTGCCCAAAGAGAGGTGTCATAGCTAACAGACAGGCTGCGATACAATGAATTGTTCTCATAGTTCTATGATGTTATAGGGTGAATAATGTTGCTGTTTATCTTTATCGTCGATCAGTCGTTTGGCTTGTGCGATTTCCTCGTGAGCCTGTGCGATCATCGCCTTAGTCTCGAGCAAATTGGCCATCAGCAGCGAATGATCAGCTTTGGCGCTGTCATTTATTATTTGCCACTGGTCGACGTCGTGTTGTGCTTGAGCGAGTAGAAGACTGTCTTGATGACCAATCGATATTTCTTTTTCAGAAATGGTGATCATCTTTGTCGAACTATGTGTAGCTGCAAGCACATGGGGAGTAGACTTCTGATCAGAAGTAACCGGTGTGACGGCAGGTCGCTCATTTTCCTTAGATTCAGTCCTTAGGGCAGCATGTTCCTTCAGAGAAGAACGTATTAGTTGCCCGCTGGCATTGTCTGTCGTAATCGTGAGGCTTTGACTACTGTGTTGCTTCGGCCATATTCCCCATATCAGTCCTCCTGCCAAACAGGCGGCAGCGAGCCAAGGTAGGGTCAGACGTATCATTTTGGAACGCTTGGGTGGTATTGAGGTAGAAGCTGTTTCTGCATTGTTGATACCATTGTCGTCTTGCAGGTACTCCCCCTTCATACCATCGTCAAACCAGGAAAACATCTCGCGGTAGTCCTCCCACTCCGGTGGAACGGATTGTGTGCGGAAATATTCGCCGAGCAGACGTTCTTCTTCCAACGATGTAAGCCCGTTGAGATATTTGTCGAGCAACGACTGTATATATGCTTTTGTATATGTCTTCATGATTGTTTCCTCCTTTTTCTTATCTCCTCCAACAAGCGTCGGCGCGCTCTGGAAAGTAGTGTGGCCACCGACCGCTCTTCTATACCTAGACGTTGGGCGATAGCCCGGTTGTCGAGTTCCTCTACCTGCCGTAAGTGCAGTACCGTGTACTCTGTACTTGGCAAGTCTGCCAGTTGCTTCCGCAACCATTCGTCGGTCTCTTGCTCTTCTAAATGAGCGTCGGCTTGACAGTGGCTGTCGGATGACTCAGTCGGGATCTCCTCTTGGGGAGCTCGTCGCTTTTCGCGTCGTAGCCAGTCGATGGTTAAGTTGTGGGCGATGCAGACCGCCAAGGCTTCAGCTTTTTGTCTTGTGTCGATCTTGGGGCAGACTTGCCAAAGTCGGATCATCGTCTCTTGCGCGATATCCTCAGCCTCCTCCGCTGGAGCCCCATAGCGGCGGCTACTCTCTACGGCTTTTTGTCGTAGTGTAGTGGCTTGGGATATGTATGCTTGGCTGTCCATCTCTTTGTTGCTTTACGTTTCTATAACGCTTCTATCCCTCTGTTATCAACAAAGGCGTTGTTGCTTTTAACAATATTTTATATTATATACAGCCGGCAAGTGTAGATCTCTCCTTGACATAAAAAAGAATCCGTACATACCGATTAAAAGTATGCACGGATTCTTTAGAAGATTGTTATTGCTTATTGGTTTTACATCACCACTTCCACCTGGTGCTCACCCTCAGACCATGGGACGAGGTTGCCGGTGACAGCCTTTCCGTCGAGCGAAATACGCTTCACGCCCTTCTGATGTCCGTCGGGATTGACCACATGAATATGGTAGAGAGCACCACGGAAACGGCGTTTCACCGTGTATTCCTTTGCTGTCGAAGGTAGGCAGGGATCGATGCGCAGACCCTCATAATCGGGTTGGATACCGAGGATGAACTCACTCACGGTGTACCACATCCAAGCCGCCGTGCCCGTAAGCCAACTGTTTTTACCCTCACCGGGGCGTGCAGCATCCTTACCGGCCACCATCTGACAGTTGACATACGGCTCCACCTTGTGCAGCGTCTGGTATTTCTCCTCCACATAGGAAGGAAGGATCTTGGTGTAGTGGCGCCATGCATCATCGCCGCGTCCGGCTACCGTCTCGCCAATGATCACCCACGGGTTGTTGTGACAGAAGATGCCGGCGTTTTCCTTATAGCCTTCGGGATAGGACGAGATCTCGCCCATCTCCACGTGATAGGTGGTGAAGGCAGGGTTGTTGAGCACGATGCCATGCTCACACTCCATGCGTTCCTTCACTGAGTCAAGTGCCATCTCGGGATAGCCTTTCTCCTTGCCGATAGCAGCCATCGTGCACCATCCCTGGCTCTCAATAAAGATCTTACCCTCTTCGTTCTCGTCGGAGCCAATCTTATGACCGAAATAGTCGTAGGCACGCAAGTACCATTTTCCGTCCCATCCATGTTTCTCCACAGCTTCTACCATGTCGTCTACAGCCTTCTGTGCACGGTCGGCTTCATTGTTGTGACCGAGATGACGGCAGAGAGAGACGTAGTCTCGACCCGTGACAACGAAGAGTCCGGCGATCATCAGACTCTCAGCCTTGGATCCTTCGCTCTTGTTCTCCGTCGTTTGGAAGCTCTCGTCGGGGTTCCATGAGAAGCAGTTGAGGTTGAGACAGTCATTCCAGTCGGCGCGTCCGATGAGTGGCAGACGGTGAGGACCGAGGTTATTGATGACATGATTGAATGAAACCTTAAGATGCTCCAAGAGCGAGACCTCAGATCCCGGCACGTTGTCGAAGGGCACAGGTTCGTCGAGAATCGAGAAGTCTCCCGTTTCTTTGATGTAAGCCACAGTACCGAAGATGAGCCAGCAAGGGTCATCATTGAATCCCCCGCCGATGTCGTTGTTGCCGCGCTTGGTGAGTGGCTGGTATTGGTGATAGCATCCGCCGTCGGGGAACTGCGTTGAGGCAATGTCGATAATGCGTTGACGGGCACGCTCTGGAATCTGATGTACGAAGCCCACGAGGTCCTGGTTGGAGTCTCGGAAGCCCATGCCACGGCCGATACCACTCTCGAAGAACGATGCAGAACGACTCATGCAGAACGTGACCATGCACTGATACTGGTTCCAGATGTTGACCATCCGGTCGAGCTTGTCGTTGCCGCTGTCGACCACAAAGATGTCGAGCAACTGATCCCAGTAGGCTTTCAGCTCAGCAAACGCCTTATCGACCTGCCCGCGTGTGGCGAAACGGTCCATGAGCGCATGGGCTTTCTCCTTGTTGATGACCTTTTTGCTTTCCCATTTCTTGTCCTGCTCGTTCTCAACATAACCCAGCAGGAAGATGAGATCACGCTTCTCGCCCGGCTTCAACTCTACCTCGATATAATGGCTGGCGACGGGACTCCATCCGTGTGCGACGCTGTTGCGCGGCTTTCCCTCAACGACCACCTGCGGTGCCGAGTATTCGTTGTAGAGTCCCACGAAGCTCTCGCGGTCGGTGTCAAAGCCTTGGATGGGCGTGTTGACGTGGTAGAAAGCATAGTGATTGCGTCTTTCGCGGTATTCCGTCTTATGGTAGATGGTCGACGTCTGCTGCTCTATCTCTACCTCGCCGGTAGAGAAGTTGCGCTGGAAATTCTCCATGTCAGTGGCAGCGTTCCACAAGCACCACTCCTCAAAGGAGAAGATCTTCAGGCGCTTAACTTCGTTGCTGTCATTCTCCAGCGACAGCATTTGCACCTCAGCGGCGGTGTGAAGCGGCACAAAGAAAAGCACGCTGGCCACCACACCGAGTTTGCTGCCCGTGATGCGTGTGTAGTTCATGCCGTGACGGCACTCGTAGCTGTCGAGTGGTGTACGGCAAGGCTTCCATCCCGGGTTCCACACTGTGTCACCGTCCTTGATATAGAAATAGCGGCCGTTGTTGTCCATCGGCACGTCGTTGTAGCGGTAGCGTGTGATGCGGCGGAACTTCGCGTCCTTGTAGAACGAGTAGCCTCCGGCAGTATTGGAGATGAGCGAGAAGAAGTCCTCGTTGCCCAGATAGTTGATCCACGGCCACGGTGTCTGCGGATCAGTGATGACATATTCGCGATGCGCGTCATCGAAATGTCCATAGCGTTTGTTGTCCATGTCTGTCATATATAGTTAGTCTTGAAAATGTACGAAGTTGAGCTTTATTGATTGCCACGGCTAAATTAGCTAATTTTCTCCATCTTTGCATCATTATTGGGCGGCGTTTCAAAAATATTCACTACATTTGCAAAGATAATACAGATCACAAGATAAAATATAACTAATCATAGAATAATTGCCCATGAAGAACCTACTTTTAGCACTCGGCTTGGCTTTCCTGTCCTTGCCCCTTTCGGCACAGAACCTGCAGAAAGGCGACTACGGCTATCTCTATTGTCACATGAGCGATCGCGGAGAGTACACTGCTTATGCCGTGAGCCGCGACGGTTATCACTACACCGACATCCTCGGCGGCAATGCTATCTTCGATCCCAAGGAGCACGCACGCATTGAGGGCGGCACACGCGACGCTTACATCACCCGAGCCTACAACGGCAAAGGTTATCTCATGGTTACTACCGACATGTGTGTGGCCAAGAGTCATAAGTGGGACAACTATGGCATCGACCTGCTCAAGAGTAAGGATCTCATCCATTGGACTTCCGTGACATTTGACTTCCGTAAGGGTATGAGCATCTTCTGCGATGGTGCGACAGCTCCCTCGCCTTATAAAGACTGGTCCACCATCAACCGTGTGTGGGCACCACAGATCTTTTGGGATCCCAGCTACGTGTGGCCCAATGGTGACAAGGGAGGCTACATGATCTACTACTCCATGCTCAACCGGCCTGAGGAAAAGTACGACCGCATGTACTACAGCTATGCCGACAAGGACTTTCAGCGCATCACCACACCGCGTCTGCTTTTTGACTGGGGCTATGCCACCATCGACTGCGACATCAATCTGCTCAGCGATGGCAAGTATCACATGCTCATCAAGAAGGAAGGCGGCAAGCCCGGTATCTACACAGCCACGTCGGATCACCTCACCTATGGCTGGGGCGAACCCGTTGACGACGACTACGTGAGCTTTGAAGGCCGCAAGAACTGCGAGGGCTCCTCGGCTTTCCAGCTGATTGGCGACAGCACGTGGTGCGTGGCCTACATCCAGTATAGCGACCAGCCCAAGCACTATCGTATCTGCAAGGCCGACAGCCATCTGCGCAACTTCCACGATCCTGTCGACATCGAGGGCGTCACTGCTCCCCAGCACGGCTCGTTTATGCGCATCACCAAAAAGGAATACGACAGGCTGATGAAGCTCAATAAGAAGAAATAGACCAAGGGCCCTTTCCCAAGAGCCTCAAAGCCCTCTCCCTAACCCTCCCCCAGGGGGAGGGAATGAGCCCCCCCTTGTTCTCCCAAAAAGGGAGGAGGGAAACATGATTAGAAGGGAGAAGAAGAAGCGGAAAGGGAGAAGAAAAATCTGAAAAGGAGGAGAGACAGACATTTATTTATACATTATTCTTTATACACTATACATTATACATTAATTTATACATTATTCTTTATACACTATACATTATACATTACAATGACGAAAGAAGAATTGATGCATGAGGCCATCGCGCTGAGCATAGACAGCATACGGCATGGTGGCGGACCCTTTGGCGCTGTCATCGCGCGTGACGGAGAGATCATCGCCGAGGCCAGCAACAGTGTTACCAAAGACCATGACCCGACGGCTCATGCCGAGGTTAACGCCATCCGCATCGCGTGCAGTAAGCTTCAGACCTTTGATCTCCAAGGTTGTGAGATCTATTGTTCGTGCGAGCCATGTCCGATGTGCTTTGGTGCCATCTACTGGGCTCATCTCGACAAGATCTATTACGCCAACACACGCAAGGACGCTGCTGACATTGGCTTCGACGACGACTTCATCTATCACGAGATCGCGCTGAGTCCCGAAGACCGCGATAAAGCTATGGAGCGTCTGTTGCCGCAGGAAGCGATCAAGGCGTTTGAGCTGTGGCGGAACAGCAAGGATAAAGTCGAATATTAACTGGTTCGGTGGAAATTATTGGCCGATTCGTTAAAAACTCTCAATAATTCTGATGATCAGTAGCCATGTTACCAGTGAAAGCGTATTGAAGATAGAACATTTAGAAAATATTCATCGTATTAGGAAACTACAAATGAAAAAAGCAATGACACTGGCCTTGCTGCTGGTCTTTACCCTGCTGGCCAACGCACAAATGCTCAACCCCGTGAAGTTCTCTTCCCATTTGAAGACCAACGGATCGGCTGAGGCTGAGATTGTGTTCTCCGGAAGAATCGAGAGCGGATGGCACGTTTATTCCACCGGACTCGGTGCTGACGGTCCTATCTCCGCCACTTTTAATGTCAACAAGCTCGACGGCGTGCAGCTTGTCGGCAAGTTGAAGGCTGTGGGACACGAGATTTCCTCTTTCGACAAGCTCTTCGACATGAAGCTGCGCTACTTCGAGAATAGCGTGCAGTTTGTGCAGAAGATCAAGTTCACCAAGCCTACTTACACGATCGACGCTTATCTGACTTATGGTGCCTGCAACGATCAGAACTGTATGCCGCCCAGTGATGTAAACATTAAGCAGTCGGGCAAGAGTCCTGCCGTCGACGCTGCTGCCGCGAAGACTGCCGCCGCATCAGCCACAGCCGCCGGTGCTCAGACCGGTGCCCCCATGTCTGCTCAGGAGCAGGCTTTGATGCTCAAGGCTCAGGAAGGCGATCCCGAGTCTGCCGCAGCCTTGGAGCAACTCAGAGCCGACTCGCTTGCCAAACTACAAGCCGACTCTGCCTCACAGGCTGCTGCCGCTGCCAGTGCCTCACTCTCCAGTGCTGACAAGGACATGCTCTGGCGTCCGGTGATCAAGCAACTCCAGCAGTTCGGTGGTACGGGCGACATTGCCAACCACTCCTTATTATATATATTCCTCATGGGACTCGTGGGTGGACTGCTCGCCCTCGTCATGCCCTGCATCTGGCCCATCATCCCGATGACCGTCAGCTTCTTCTTGAAACGTTCCAAAGACGACAAGAAGAAAGGTATCCGCGACGCTGTTACTTACGGCATCTCCATTGTGGTCATCTATCTCGCCCTCGGTATTGGCGTGACGGCGATCTTCGGTCCCAACACGCTCAACGCGCTTTCCACCAATGCTGTCTTCAATATCTTCCTGTTCCTCTTGCTGGTGATCTTTGCCGTGAGCTTCTTTGGCTGGTTCGAGATCAAGTTGCCGGACAGCTGGGCCAACAGCGTAGACTCCAAAGCCAGCAAGACGACGGGTCTGCTCTCTATCTTCCTCATGGCCTTCACCCTTGTGCTCGTCAGCTTCTCCTGCACGGCACCGATCATCGGCCTGCTGCTGGTTGAGACCGTGACATCGGGCAACTGGGTCGGTCCCGCCGTGGGCATGTTTGGCTTCGCCTTGGCTTTGGCTATCCCGTTCTCGCTCTTTGCCATGTTCCCGACACTGATGAAGAAGAGTCCGAAGAGCGGTTCTTGGATGAATCAGATCAAGGTGGTGCTCGGCTTCGTCGAGCTTGCCTTCTCGCTGAAGTTCCTCAGCGTGGCGGATCTTGCCTATGGCTGGCACATCCTCGACCGTGAGGTGTTCCTCTCCCTTTGGATTGTCATCTTCCTGGCTTTGGGCTGCTATCTGGTCGGCTGGCTGAAATTCCGCAGCGACGAGATCGGTGGCGAGCTCAATCGCCCCATGCCTGTCCCTGCCGTGATGCTTGGCTTGTGCTCCATCGCCTTCGCTGTCTACATGCTGCCGGGCCTGTGGGGTGCTCCCTGTAAAGCGGTTTCGGCTTTCGCACCACCTATGAACACACAGGACTTCAACCTTAACACGAAGACCGTCGAGGCTAAATACAAGAACTATGAGGAAGGTATGGCGGCTGCCAAAGCCTTGGGCAAACCGGTGATGCTCGACTTCACAGGCTATGGCTGCGTCAACTGCCGTAAGATGGAGGCCTCGGTCTGGACAGATCCCCAAGTAGCTGACAAGCTCGAGAAAGACTATGTGCTCATCTCGCTCTTTGTCGACGACAAGACGCCATTGCCAAAGCCTATCGAGGTCAACGACAACGGACAGCACCGTACGCTGCGCACCGTCGGCGACAAGTGGAGCTATCTCCAAAGCCATAAGTTCGGTGCTAACGCCCAGCCTTTCTATGTCACGGTCGACAACGAGGGCAATCCGCTCAGTGGTTCGTTCAGCTATAAAGAGGATGTGCCCGCTTATCTCGACTTCCTGCAGAAGGGCCTCGACAACTACAAAGCCGGAAAATAAACCTGTGGCCCTTCGGGGCTACAGTATTCTTCAGCAAATTGATACCTATCTACTATGAATAACAACAGCGAACTCAATCATTCCATTATCTCTCTCATAAAAAAAGAGGTTGTCCCTGCCATTGGCTGTACTGAGCCAATGGCCGTGGCCCTCTGTACCGCAAGAGCCACGGAGGACTTGGGCAAGCGTCCGTCCCATATCTCGGTGCTGCTGAGTGCCAACATGCTGAAAAACGCGATGGGAGTAGGCATCCCCGGTACGGGTATGATCGGTCTGCCCATAGCCATTGCGCTCGGTGCGCTCTGCGGAAAAAGCAAATACCAGTTGGAGGTGCTGCGCGACTTGACGCCGGACATTCTGGAAGAGGGAAAGAAATATATCGAGGGCGATCATATCGACATCAAACTCAAAGAGAACATCACGGAGAAACTCTATATCGAGGTGACCTGCGAGGCTGACGGCAACAAGGCTACGGCGATCATTGCCGGTGGCCACACCAATTTTGTCTATGAGGAAGCCTGCGGCAAGGTGCTTCTGGACAAGCGGGCTTGCCTTGGCGGCAGTGCCGATGAGGATGACGTGCAGCTGACCTTGCGGATGGTGTGGGACTTTGCCACCACGGCACCGCTCGACGATATTCGTTTCATCCTTCAAACGCGTGACTATAACATCCGTGCAGCCGAGGAGAGCAAAAAGGGCAACTACGGCCACTGTCTGGGTAAGACGATCGACCGCCCTTTGAGTCACGGCATCTTCGGCAAGACGATCTTCTCGCACATCATCTCCGAGACGGCTCTGGCCTGCGACGCCCGTATGGGTGGCGCCATGATTCCGGTGATGTCCAACTCCGGTTCGGGCAACCAGGGCATCTGCGCTACTAATCCCGTCGCCGTGTATGCCGAGGAGAACGAGAACACCGAGGAGGAGCTCATCCGTGCGCTGACGCTCTCGCATCTCACGGCCATCTACATCAAGCAGAGCCTTGGCAAGCTCAGTGCGCTCTGCGGTTGTGTGGTGGCAAGCATCGGTTCGAGCTGTGGCATCGTCTACCTGATGGGTGGTGACTTCACGCGTGTCTGCCATGCGGTGAAGAACATGATCGCCAACCTTACGGGCATGATTTGCGACGGCGCGAAGCCGAGTTGCTCGATCAAGATCTGCTCCGGTGTGTCCTCAGCTCTGCTCTCTGCTTTGCTGAGCATGGAGGGCGAGCATGTCACCGCCGCCGAGGGTATCATCGACGAGGACGTGGACAAGAGCATCCACAACCTCACCAGCATCGGTAAGGAAGCCATGTGCTCCACAGACGACATGGTGCTCAACATCATGACGCACAAAGGCGGGTGCTAAGCAGTCTTTCCAGTACAATATAAAAAAGGCTCACTCGAACTAACAGACGCTGATGTCTGTTGCCCGAGTGAGCCTTTTTTATTTTCTATTCATTTCTACTCTACCACCTTCCTGAGTTCTTCCGGCAACTGCAGGCTGTCGCAATGGACATGGTCCAGCAGTTCCTGACCTTGCTTGGTGAGGTGGAAGCGCATGCTGCGGCCGTCCTCCTTGCAGATACGGCGACGGATGCTGCCGCTCTTCTCCAGCGAGGCGATGACCTTCGAGGCGTTGGAACGGGTGAGCCCCATCTCGTCGGCAATCTCGCCGGCCGATAGATTCTCTTTCTCCGAGAGCAGGCAGAGGAGCATCATCGCGTTGATATTCACGCCCAATGATGCCTCCACCTGCGTCTCAAAAGCCGTGATGGCCTTGTAGATCTTCCGGAGTCTACAGATACATTCGGTTTCCATTGTGCGCAAGGATTACTCGGGGAGGAGAATCTCCTTGATGGCCTCGTCGAACTGCGCACGGTTCATGGCACCCACCTGCACCTGTGGATCGCCCTGTTTCGGGATGAAGAAGATCGTAGGGATGGAGCGGATGCCAAATGTGGCAGCGAGCTCCTGCTGCTGGTCCACGTCTACCTTATATACATCGATCTTGCCGGCGTAGGTCTTGGCAATGTCTGCTACGATTGGTGCCGTAGCCTTGCAAGGACCGCACCAGGTAGCATAGAAATCGATGATCACCGGTTTGTCACCTTCAAACACCCACTCCTTGGGATGCACGTCGTAGTTCATTACCTTCTCCTTGAACTCTTGTGTTGTTAACTCCTTTACTTCCATATTCTTTTTCTCCTTTTTCTTTGTTGCTGTTTGCTCTTGCGCGTTGGCGTGGTTGCTCTTCTGACCGCCGGGCTGTGAGGTTTTGCCCGTGCACGAAATGCTGAGGGTCATCGGAAGCAAAAATAAGAGCGACAGCAGGGTTGAACTTTTACTCATATATATACTTTCCGTTGGAAAACAGTGCAAAGGTAATGTTTGTTTTCCAAAGTAACAAATTTCCAAAGGAAAATAATGGTTTTCTAACGTATATTAACCTATTGCGCGCATTATAGTTTGCCGTGGTCTGTATTTAAAGTCTCCTTGCTGTTAATACTATCTTTTGTCCGTGAAACTGACATTTTTCCGCGCTCATACAGGCGATTTTCAGCAGCAAGATGTTCTTAGGGCTGATTTTTGCGAATTTCAGCACTATTTTATAAACTACTGATACATAACAAGTTATAGAAAATGTTGTATTTTGATAAAATAAAAACGGTTGTTTGATGAAAAATTCTCTAGAGAATTTTTCATCAAACAACTGTTTTCTCATGGTCATCTCAGTTGTTTTACCTTGTCATCTCAGTGTTTTGGTGCTGTTAAACCACTGCTTTCTCCCTCTCATCAGGCTGTTTTCATCATTTCACGCCTCAAAACTGAGTTAGAGAAGTCGATTTTCCGTTTTTGTCTTCTCTAGATTGTGAGTTCGGGATGAAGTGTTTTTGTCAGTATTATTCTGTATGCCGGGAATCCTCCCGGCATGTATATATGGTTCTACACAAAGAACATGATGATCATCTGCGCGATGACGACTCGGATGAACATGCCCAAGGGATAGACCGAAGCGTAGGAGATGCTGGCCGTGTCGCCTTTAAGGGTGTCGTTGGCATAGCCCAGTGCCATCGGGTTGGCCATGCTGCCGCAGAGGATGCCACAAATGGTTCCGAAGTCGTAGCGATGGGCTTTGAGAGCGATGACGCCGATGATGAGGACAGGCACGAGGGTGATGAGGAAGCCTATGCCCACCCAGACGAGGCCCTCGGGTTTGATGACTGTGGAGAGGAAATCCTTGCCGGCATCGAGTCCCAAACAAGCCAAGTAGATGCTCAGTCCCAGTTTGCGGAGCATGAGGCTGGCCGAGCGCGTCGTATAAGAGATGAGGTGGAGACGGGGACCAAGGGCTCCGACGATGATGCCCATGATGATCGGGCCACCAGCAATGCCCAGGCGGATCGGTGACTCCATGCCTGGCAGACTGAGTGGAATGGAGCCGAGGATGAGACCGAGCACGATGCCGAGGAAGATGCTGCCGATGTTTGGCTCCTCCAAAGTCTTGACCGAGTTGCCAAAGAAATGCTCAGCATTGTCGAGGTTCTCGTGCTTGCCCACGATAGTGATGCGGTCGCCGTATTCCAGTCGCAGGTCGTCGCTGGCCAGGAGCTTGATGTCGCCACGGATCACGCGGCTGACGTTGACACCATAAGCCTGCCGCATGTGCAGTGCGCCGAGATGCTTGCCGTTGAGCGAGGGACGTGTGATGACGCATACGCGGCTCTCTACGTTGGCGTCGATGGCGTTCCAGTCGATGTCCTCCTTGTTCCAGTCCTGATCGTTTTCTTTCTTTCCAAAGAGCAGCGTCATGGCCTGCTCGTCCTCTTTGTTGGTGACGACGAGCAGTTTGTCGTTGACGTGCAGTTCTGTCGTCGCTACCGGAACGAGCACCTGCTTGCCGCGCCAGATGCGTGAGATAATGAACTTCACATGAGTCATCAGAGCAATCTGCTGGATGGTGCGGCCGATGATTGCCGGGTTGATGGCGGTGAACTGTGCGATATAGGTATGGTTGTCGTCGCTGAGCTTCTTGACTTCGAGATCAGCCGGTTTCACAAAGAACTTGCGGATCAGGACCATGGCGATGATCACGCCGACCACGCCGAGCGGGTATGTGACAGCCGTGGCCAGTGCCGTGTCGCTGCTGGGCAGTCCGGCGTGAGCCAGTGCCTGCGTGGCGGCACCGAGGGCAGGTGTGTTGGTCGTGGCACCGCAGAGCAGACCTGTCATCACCGGTATGCTGATGCCTGTCAACGGCGAGAGTGCCAGCGCAAAGGCGGTGCCCAGGACGATGACGGCCAGACTCCACACGTTGAGCATCATGCCCTCGTGGCGAAGCGAACCGAAGAAGTTGGGACCCACATGCAGTCCCAGACAGTAGACAAACATCGACAGGCCGAAGGTCTCGGCATAGTCGAGCGTCACCTTGTCAACAGACATGCCGATATTGCCGGCTACGATACCCACGAAAAACACGAAGGCGATGCCCAGCGAGATGCCCATGACACGTATCTTGCCTAAAGCCAGACCGGCAGCGATGATCACAGAGATGATGACAACGGTCTGTATCGAAGAATGAACAGTAAAGAGGGAAGTTAACCAGTCCATGTTATTTACAACATTGTATACTTGTAGTCTTCTTGCATTTCACAACAGCGGAGATTACTCATCCAGTACGTTGAGATAGTTTTCCAAGGGTATGCCACGATTCTTGTCGGCATTGTTCTTGTTGAGATCGATGAGGCGGTAGACAGCGTCCATGGCGATGCGGGTGGCAAGGCGCAGTGCTTTGCCGTTGAGCAGGTTGCCGATGAGCACAGCCGAGAAGATGTCGCCTGTGCCGGGGAAGTGCACCGGTATCTCGGTGTAGGGCAGCAGGAAGTATTCTTTCAGCTGGTCGTTGTATCCTGCCACGCAGTGCTGGTCCTCAACGGGAATGGAGGTGATGAGCACCGATTTGGCGCCTGTGGCGTGCAGCTTGTCGAGCAGCGTGCGTGCCTCTTGCTTGCTGACGCCTTCGGCATGGTACTCGCTGCCCGTGAGATAGCAGGCCTCGGTGTGGTTGGGAAAGATCAGGTCAGCCACAGCGATCATCTCCAGCATGCTCTGGATAGTGGCGGGTGTCACGCCATTGTACAGTTTTCCTTCGTCGCCCATGATGGGATCTACGAATATCGTCGTGCCGTGGGCAGCCTCCTGCTTGCAGTATGCCGAGACAATCTCGGCCTGACGCTCGGAAGCGATGAAGCCCGTGGCGATGGCATCGAAGCTAAAGCCCAGCTCCTTCCAGACGGGGAAGACACCTTGGATATAGTCGGTGGTATCGAGAATATTGAACTTGCCATAGTCCAGCGTGTTGCTGACTAAAGCGGTAGGCAGGTTATAGGTGGGGAGCCCCATGTAAGAGAGGATGGGAAGCATGGCTGCCGTAGCCACCTTGCCGTAGCCTGCCATGTCGTTGATCAGAAGTATCTGTTTCTTGTTCATATCTTCGATGAAATACAGTGCAAAGGTAGTAAAAACTATAAAGATAGGAAAGTAAAAGCCCCGAAAAGTTCTGTGATTCCGATAAATGACGAGGCTTGTCGCTTGAAGGCGGAGAGGCGAGGATAGGAAAAGGAGTTGTGAGAATGTGAACGAACACAATGGACACGATGATTAAAATACACAAAAAGAGTGTAAAACGTTTTGCGGTCTCAAAGATTAATCGTAATTTCGTACAAGAATTTAAATCTTATACCCTAAGAAACATGACGACAAGAAGTGACAACGACTACTGTTTGATATTGGCGGGCGGTAAGGGACAGCGTTTATGGCCTTACAGCCGAGAGTCTTACCCCAAGCAGTTCATTGACTTTTTTGGTACCGGACGCACACAGTTGCAGCAGACCTATGACCGCATGGCCAGGCTGGTGGCTCCCGGCCATATCTTTGTCAGTACAAACATCGACTACGTCGACTTGGTGCGCAAGCAGTTGCCTGAGGTGGCGCGCGACCATATCCTTGCAGAACCCGTGCAGCGCAATACGGCACCGAGCCTGGCTTGGGCTGCTTATCGCATTGCGCGCGAGGATGCCAAGGCCAATATAGTCACGGTGCCTTCTGATCAGGCTGTGATGGACGAGGCTGCTTTCGAGCGCAATGTCCACGACGGCTTTGCCTTTGTCTCGGCGCACGAGGGCTTTCTGGTCATGGGCGTGAAGCCGACACGGCCGGAACCAGGCTATGGCTATATCCAGTTGGGCGATCCCGTGGAGGAAGGCTTCTACACCGTGAAGTCGTTTACCGAGAAGCCTGAGCGGCAGTTTGCCCAGGTGTTTATGGACAGCGGTGAGTTTTACTGGAATACGGGCGTGTTCTTCGTCAACGTGAAGACGGCGTGGGAGGAACTGACTAAGCAGCTGCCCGTGGTGCTCAGACAGCTCGACAACATCAACTTCTATGCCTCTCCCGATCAGGAGGAGAGCTATATGCTCGAGCATTTCCCCTCTTATCCCAACCTGAGCATTGAATCGGCCACACTGGAGAAGGCTGAGCACGTGCACGTGATGCGCTGTAGCTTTGGCTGGGCCGATCTGGGCACATGGCATAGTATGTATGAGTCACAGCAGAAGACTGGCGACGACAATGTGGTGGTGGGCTCTGACGTGATGATTGAAAACAGTCGTAACAACATCATCAAGTTGCCGAAAGACCGCTTGGGCGTGATCAGTGGTCTCGATGGTTTCATCGTGGCTGAAAAGGACAATGTGCTGCTCATCTGCAAGAAAGAAGACTCTTCTGCCCTCATCCGCAAGTATGTCAATGAGGTGGCGCTGAAGAAGGGCGAGAAATATGTTTAGCGCCATCGCGCCACGATGTTGAAGGAAAGATCCATGATATTGAGGAACTATCCTCGATATTGAAAGATGAACACCACTATATTGCAGGAGCAAATCCGCGATATAGAAGGAATATATCAACGAAAAACTCCCCGACTTTTCCCAATGAGAAAAGTCGGGGAGTTTGTTTTACCATACTCAAATGATGGTTTCCAGAGTTGAACTATCCTCCTGCCGTGTGCAAGGGTGAGCTTTTTCCCTCCCTTCAGGGAGGGTTAGGGAGAGTCTTCTACTACAGTTTCTTAAACTCCGTGTAGATTTTGTCAGCGATAGCCGCCATCTCCTCGTCGGAGAACTTCACGTGCTTGTGGAAGTCCACATCGGCTTCGCTGTTGATAGGCATCAGATGGATGTGGGCGTGGTTGACCTCCAGGCCGAGCACCACCTCGGCTACTTTCTTGCAAGGAAAAGCAGCGCGGATGGCGCGTGCCACCTTCTTGGCAAAGACCTCAAAGTCGGCCAAGTCCTTGTCGTCCATGTCGAAGATATAGTCAATCTCCTTGCGTGGCACCACGAGGGTATGTCCCTTTACCACCGGATTGATGTCGAGAAAAGCATAGAACTTGTCATCCTCGGCGCACTTATAGCTGGGAATCTCTCCAGCAGCAATCTTACTGAACAATGTAGCCATAGTCTTGTTCTCCTATCTGTTAATGGGTTAATGATGTTGTCTGCCTCCTTGTCGGACTTATTCGCCGATGGAGATCTTGTCGATCTGCAGGCGGATGGTGCCGCGCGGAATCTTGATCTCGGCGATGTCGCCCACCTTTTTGTTGAGCAGACCCTGAGCGATCGGCGTGTGGATAGAGATCTTGCCTTTCTTCAGATCAGCCTCACTCTCGCTGACGATCGTGTAGGTCATCTTCTTCTTTGTGGCGAGATTGGTCATCTCCACCTTTGACATGATCTGCACCTCCTCGGTAGAGAGTCGGCTGGTGTCGACGATCTTAGCCTGAGCGATGGTGAGCTTGATGTTGTTGATTTTCGCTTCCAAGTGAGCCTGAGCCTCCTTGGCTGCGTCATATTCTGAGTTTTCGCTCAGGTCGCCCTTGTCAGCGGCCTCGGCGATGGCGGCCGATGCCTTTGGGCGCTCTACTGCTTCGAGTTCGTGAAGCTGGGCCACGAGTTTGTCGTAGCCTTCTTGAGACATGTAAGCCATAATTGTTTCTGTTTAATTGTTTCGTTTCAAAAGGGCAAAAAAGAAAAGAATTCCAACATCGTAGAATGTCGGAATTCCATCTCTCTGTTTGCTCGTTATCTATATGTTTTGCAAAGGTAGGCATTTATTTCCTAACGAGCAACTTTTTTAATGTTTATTTTGCTTTCAGCCACAACGACATGAAAAAAGCCACAGAGCGTTGACTCTGTGGCTTGAAACTTATGTTTATGAATGATTAGAGGCTGAACTTGTAGCCCAGAGTGATCTGGAAGACAGAGTTGCAAGTGTCGTCAAAGCCTTTGACACTGTTCTTGTTGATCTTGGTCACACCCCAGTTGTAACGGCCGTCGAGCACGAAGTTGTTGTACTCATAGCTCAAGCCTACAGGAATGCTCAGGTCAAAAGTATTGACTTCCCCTTTGTATCCGTCCTTGTCCTTGTCCACCATGAAGCCGGGCTGTACACCCAATTTCACTGCGAGGCCAGGTACAACGTACACGTTGGCCAATACAGGAACATTCAGATAGCTGGGCTTCCAGTCTTTGCCCTTGACACTTACAGTCTGTCCAAGAACATTTGTTGTGTAAGTCTTCCCCTTGTAGCCTTGACGGGAATACATCAGTCCACCGCTGAGAGAGAAGATGTCACTTACCTGATACTCGCCTTCCAGACCGCCAGCGAAGTCAACGCGTGCCTTGGCTACATCGCCATAGTTAGTGGTGTTCGTAATGTTGATACCAACCTTCGGCTGCAGAGTGAAAGAACCAACTGCGTGCTGAGCGAAAGCGCCCACGGAAGACAGCATGACAGCTGCCATGAGAAGTAACTTTTTCATAATGCCTAAAATTTAGTTTTGTCTTTTATTTGTTGTTATTATACTTTTTCTATCTTTCTAAATCTAACGACGACGAAGTATCGAAAAAGTAACAGCACTGCGGGTGGAATTAATCTGTTTTTACATAATTACTTAAAAAGTCTGTAGTAATGTATTCGCTTTTTTCTTTGAAATATTCCATAAGTCGGTTGAAGAGCGGGGACTGCTGCAGCGTATCGGGATGACCGGTAAGCAGCAGTTGGCGACGGGCGCGCGTGAGGGCTACGTTGAGCTTTCTGTCCACGATACGGCCGTTTTCGTCGAAACTGTTGGCCGTGAGGAAGTCGAGCTGATAGCGTTGTTGGATCGTGAACGAATAGATGATGACGTCGCGCTGCGAGCCTTGGTAGCGCTCCACGGTGTCGATGCTGATGCGCTCCAACAGCGGATCATCGAGCTGCTCAAGTTCTTTGCGGATCATCGCAATCTGATTGCGGTAGGGCACGATGACGCCGAGCGTGGTGTCGGCATCGAAGTTCTGACCATAGAAACGGCGGATGCGCTGCGACAACAGTGCCACAAGACGCGCCTCATAGCTGTTGACTTTGTCAGAGATCTCGGGTTGCCGGCAGTCGGCCGAGGCGAAGAAAAGACAGCGGTGAGCTTTCAGCAGCTCGTCCATGCTGTCGAGAGCGGGCGAGGGATAGTTGAGCGATGTCTCTTGCTGATGCGGTAGTGGCACGGGAGAGATTTTTTCCTCGGCATAGAAAGCCTTGCCGGGAAAGTCTGCAATCTCGGGGTGCATACGGCCCTGGTGGTGGAGCGTGCCGATGAAGTCGGTGCGTCCGGCGCGCAACTCCTGGCGGATGAGGCGCTCAAAAAGACTGTTCTTGCAACTTGTCAGGCCGATGGCCTGCAGTTCCGGCTCGGTGATGGCCGCGCTCCCGTCGTTTTGTTGTACCACGGCAGGCAGTTGCTTATAGTCGCCGATAAGGATAAACTTGTCGATGTCGCAGCCACTCATGGCGGCTTTATCGCTTGAATGTTGTTTGCCCGTTATGCTGTTCTCGCCTTGATGACTGGCGAGGAGTCCGATGAGATTGGGCTCCAAAATCTGAGAGCTCTCGTCGACAATGGCCAGTGAGAAGTGTTTCAGGGCAAAGATATAGGAGCGTGACTGCATCATCGAGGTGGTGCCGACGACGACGTGCGCCGTGAGCAATTTCTCCTGCATGTCGTTGAGCTTGGGCTTATCGCCGATTTGGTTTTGCAGCAGCCAAGGCTGATACTGCGGATCACAGCTCAGCTCACTGCCAATCCTCAAGAACGAGATGCCAGCCTTGACGAGCATGCCGCAGATCTCATCGACGGCGCGGTTGGTATAGGCCATCAGCAACAGGTCGGCCTGCTGTCCTGAGGGTGATGGCGTAGCGAGGGCTTCCTCCACCATAAAGCGCAGTGCCATGCTGGTCTTGCCTGTTCCCGGCGGTCCGACGAGGAGAAAGAAGTCGCGCGCCTGCTTGGCTCGCGTCAACATGGCGTCGAGGTCGGGGAGATAAGAGTGGGAAAGCGTCAAGCTCTTGTCGGCCTGAGGCGTACGCTGCCCCAGGAGCAGTGCCTTGCGGTCGGCTGTAGAGGTAATCAGCTCATAGAGTGCTCCGATCGCTGCACTGCCTCCGGCGTCGCTGCTACCGTGCTCGACACACCACACAAAAGACTTTCCGGCCTTGCTGACGGGTTCGTCTTGCCGCAGCGTACGGCGATAGGGCAGATGGTTGAAGATGTCGGCATTCTGCTGTCCGTCGGTCAGCAACACGGTGATGCGGTCGGTATGGATGTCCTCCAAACCGCCCTTGAAGAGTAAGGCCTTGCGCACGTCGGGCTCTTCGTCCTGTGGATAGGCATAGAGATAGACCATGTCGCCCCGCCGGAAGTTGGGCAGAAAGTCCTCACCCTGGTCGGGTACGGCGAGCGTGATGCGGTCGTAGCCGTTATAGTCGTTGCTTTTCTCCTTGCTGACGATCTTCAGTCCTGTGTAGATATTGCCAGTTTCGCGTTTTTCAGCCAGTGGCATGTTCCATAGCGAAGCCGCGCAGTTGCCCGTGCCCTCGACGACGCCGACCTTCGATAGCAGGTTTTCCTTGATGACAAACTGCATCATGCGACAAAAGTAAGTCTTCTCCAGTGGCGTGAGAAAAGCCAGAGGCTGCAGCTGTGCGTTGAGTTGTGGATAGAGATAATTGTTGTAGAAGAAGTCGCATCTGCCTGCCACGTTGAGGTTGTCGGCCGTCAGCAGCGGCAGGTAAGGGGCGAAGCCGTGCTCCGCGATTTGGAATTCCTGGGCCACAGCCTCATTGCGGAAGCGGATGGCCTCGTAGTAGAGTTTCATCAATCGCGTCACGCTGAGCAGTCCACCGGGTAGCGCGTATTTGGAGTAAAGCAGTCGGATGTCGGTGCGCGTGGCGTGGAAGTTGTAATAGAGTATGCCGTAGTAGAGCAGCAACTGCACGTAGTGTTTCTCCACGGCCTTGATGCCGTTGGTCGTATCTGGCCGTTCGATGAGCATGTTGCGTCCCGACTTCTGCTCGACGAGCAGTTGCAGATCGGTGGTCATCAGGTCCACACGTCCTTGGATGCCGAGTTGCTCACAGACAAAGGAAGGTTCGAGAATCGCGTGATCCATGTTGAAGTGGCGGCGCAACTCCGCGACGGCCTGCTGCAAGTTCCGGATTTGCATGGCGGCATCGTCCTTGAAGCGGCGTGCGTCGAAGTCTGTGCAGGTGCTATACTCCAGTGCTTTCTCCCGAAAATTGTCGCGCAGCGTTTGAGAAGCGTTGAAGTTTGGATTGTTGATGATATCGTCGAGTGCACTGCCGGCAAAGTTTCCGAGCAGGATCGGCTGGGTGTTGGCTTTGGGCCTCATGCGGCTGACGAGGTAGAGAAGTGGCGAGTGACCATATTCCATGAAGCAGGATGCGATCGTGCTGATGTCGAGCAGGAAGTCCGGCTCTACGATGATGATGCGCGGATAGATGTCGTCTCCTTCCACCTGACAGTCCAGCAGATTGAGATGCATGCCTTCTTTGAGGATAGAAGCCAGGTAGCCCATGTCGGCGTATTGGTTGTCCTCGCAGTAGTGAACCGTCATCGGTGACACGGCTCCATCCTCATCAACGACGACGGAAATGGTGCTGTTGTCCCACGAGCGAACGAGACAACGCTTGTTGGGCGCGTTGACATGGAGGTGCTCCTGCTTGGGTTGCAGGTCGCGGGGCAGTCGGATGGAGAGCGACGGTGGTATGTCGGTATGGAGCACACGGCTGACGAAGACGGCAAGGGCACGTGCGTCGTGGAGCAAGTCTTCGGGCAACAGCGGCAGACTTTGGTTGGAGTGGCGGCGCATCTGCCTGACGGCATTCGCCTCGTCGGCGGGCATGTGGTGCTGTCGCAACAGCGTTTCGACTTGCGCATTGAGGTCACCGAAGCCGTAGCGTGTATCTTTCAACCCTTCGGCACAGACGAGGACGAGTGTCTCATGCATGAGCTTGTTGGCTGTGGCACTGCCCTGCTGGGCGAGCAATGCCTCGATGCGCTGGAAAAACTCACCGGCAAGCTGTGCGGCGGAAGTGGTGGCGTGGATAGTGTGTTCGGTAGAGAGCATAAGTGGATAGGATGATGGGGCTGCCTCGGTGTCAGGATCGTGGCAGTCCTCTCGTGGTTTCTATTTCTGAGCGTTCAAAAGAGAGTCTTTCTCCCAGTCGATCAGTTGCTGCTTGAGTTCCTTTCCCCAGTGATACTCGCCAGTGGTTCCGTCGCTGTGGATGATGCGGTGGCAGGGAATGAGCATGGCGATGGGGTTTTGGGCGATGGCTGTTGCAACGGCTCTGACGGCTTTTGGCTCCCCAATGCCCTTTGCGATGTCGAGATAAGTAGCGGTGTGACCGAAGGGCACCTTCTGAACCTCATTCCACACGCGCAGCTGGAAGTCAGTGCCTTTGATGTCGAGTTTGAGGGGATGGTCATAGCCCTCGAAGATAACGCGCTCTACGGTTTGCGCCATAGTGTCGTTTTGCGTTGTCGGCGTATAGACGCCCCATCGCTTGGCCAGTTGGTGGATGGTCTCGAGCCGGTTGTAATCCAAGAACTGCAAATCGCAGATGCCCTCCCATGTGCGCGCCACGATGATGTGACCGAAAGGAGAGTCACTAAATCCATAAACTATTTGTCTCATAATTTGCAAATCTACATAAAATAATAAGAAAACCAAAAGAAAAGATGTATTATTTTTATTTCTGAAAAAATAATTGTATTTTTGCACTTGTAAGAACATAAGACATCTTTACTAATAAATACCTAAGCGTTATGAACAAAACAATCATCCTATCCGCAATGATGCTGATGGCTTTGGGAGCACGCGCCGCGCAGAAGCCCTTGGCGGCCAAGAGCGTGGAGCCAACGTGGACGGAATGGCACGACCAGCAGGTCAACGAGGTCAACCGTTTCCCGATGCATACCAGTTTCTTCGCCTATGAGAACGGACAGAAAGCCCTTGCGGGCGATATTACCCGATCTGCCAACTACCTGACACTCGAAGGACCTTGGAAATTTCTTTGGGTGGCCAATGCCGACCAACGCCCAACGGACTTCTACAAAACCGACTTGAACGATGCCAACTGGAAGACGATGCAGGTGCCGGGAATGTGGGAACTCAACGGCTTCGGCGACCCGGAATATGTCAATATCGGTTTTGCATGGCGCTATCAGTTCGACTGGAAGCATCCGCTCAACGTGCCTACAAAGGACAACCACGTCGGTTCTTATCGCCGGGAGATCGATTTGCCGGCCGACTGGAACGGCAAGCAGGTCATCGCCCATTTCGGTTCTGTGACCTCAAATATCTATCTTTATGTCAACGGACAGTATGTCGGATACAGCGAGGACGCAAAGGTTGCCGCTGAGTTCGACATTACGAAATATGTCCATCCCGGAAAGAATCTCATCGCTTTTCAGACGTTTCGCTGGTGCGACGGCTCGCTTGACGAGGATCAGGACTTCTGGCGGCTGAGCGGTGTAGCCCGTCAGTGCTATCTCTTCGCACGCGACAGTAAGGTGCAGGTCAACGACATCAGACTGACACCGGACTTGGAGAATGACTACAACGACGGTGAGCTGCTCATCGATGTCAATGTCAAGGGCAACCCGACGATCGACTTCCAACTGCTCAACGAGAACGATCTCGTTGTGGCAAAGTCTACCGCTAAGTTGGCCGGACGCAAGGAGGGCACTGCACGCTTCATGCTTCGCAATGTAAAGAAGTGGACGGCAGAGACACCTTATTTATATACGCTCCTTGCCACCGTCAAAGACAGCCGCGGCAATGTCGTGGAGGTCATCCCGCAAAAAGTCGGTTTCCGCAAGGTGGAAATCAAAAACAGTCAGCTGCTCGTCAATGGACAGCCCGTGCTCATCAAGGGTGCTGACCGCCACGAAATGGATCCCGACGGAGGATATGTCGTCACGCTCGACCGCATGATTCAGGATATCAAGGTCATGAAACGGTTGAACATCAATGCAGTGCGTACTTGTCACTATCCCGACGATCCACGCTGGTATGACCTTTGCGACGAATATGGTCTCTATGTCACCGCCGAGGCCAACCAGGAAAGCCACGGCTTTGGCTATAAGAGCGACTCCGAGGCTAAGAAGGAGAACTTTGGCTTGCAGATCCTCCAGCGCAATCAGCACAACGTGGCAATCAACTTCAACCACCCCAGTGTCATCGTGTGGAGCTTGGGCAACGAAACGGTTGACGGACCTAATTTCACCGCTGCTTACAAATGGGTCAAGAGTCAGGATCAGAGCCGTCCCGTGCAGTATGAGCAAGCCGGAAAGACCGGAGCCAACACAGACATCTATTGTCCGATGTACTATTCGCCGTGGGACTGCGAAGCCTACGCAAAAGATCCGAAATACACACGCCCACTGATCCAGTGCGAATACAACCACACAATGGGCAACTCGGGTGGTAACCTCAAGGAATATTGGGATCTTATCCGCAAGTATCCTAAGTTCCAGGGCGGCTATGACTGGGACTTCGTGGATCAGGGACTCCACCGTCATCCCGACTTCAAGGCTGGCCGCACGGTAGCCGATTACGACGCTATCGCCGCAAAGTATGAGCCCGGAACCGGAAACATGGCTCCCGAATACACCTATGGCGGGGATTACAACAAGACGGACGCCAGCGACAACAACTTCAACTGCAACGGTATCATCGGCCCCGACCGTCAGCTCAACCCCCACGCTTATGAGTTGGCTTATCAGTATCAGAACATTTGGGCTGAGCCCGTGGATCTGAAAGCCGGAAAGATCTCGGTCTACAACGAGAACTTCTTCCGCGATCTGAGCAACTATAAGCTTGTTTGGACTTTGCTCCAGGACGGTAAGGCCGTACAAAACGGTGAGGTTGCTGACCTGAACGTTGCTCCTCTGCAGCGCGCCACACTGACACTGCCCTATCAGGTACCGGCTACGGGCGAGGTGATGCTCAACGTCGATTTCCAACTGAAGGAAGCTGAGCCGCTGATGACAAAGGGACAAATCGTCGCCTACCGTCAGATGGCCGTACGCGAACAGACGGCTCCGGCTGCCTGCTGCGCTATGAAGGAAGAGGGAAAAGCCGACAAGGACGGCAAGATCAAGGTGAAGGACGACAAGAAGACCGCCACTATCACGCTGAGCAACAAGGCCGGTCTCGACATCGTCTTTGACAAACAGACCGGTTGGCTCAAGGAGTACACCGTGGGCGGCAGCAATCTTCTGCCAGACGGTGGCACGCTGAAACCAAACTTCTGGCGCGCCGTGACCGACAACGACATGGGTGCCGGACTGCAAAAACAGTTTGCTGCTTGGAGAAATCCGGCCATGAACCTCAAGACGATCGCCGTTGATAAGGACAACAATGTGGTGACCGCTGTCTATGACATGCCCGACGTGAAGGCCGAGTTGACCATGACTTACCAAGTAGAACCTTGCGGCAAGATGACCGTGACAGAGGCCATGAAGCTGACGCCGGGCGCAAAGGTCAGCGATCTGTTCCGCTTCGGCTTGAAGATAGACTTGGCTTACGACATGGACCGCAGCACATTCTATGGCCGCGGACCCATCGAGAACTATGTCGACCGCAAGAGCAGTGAGCGGCTCGGTATCTATACGCAGACCGCCGACCAGCAGTTCTATCCCTACATCCGCCCGCAGGAGACGGGGACGAAGAGCGACATCCGTTGGTGGAAACAAACCAACGCACAAGGTGTCGGACTGCGCTTCACGGCTGCCAAACCATTCTATGCAAGTGCTTTGCATTACAATATTTCTGATCTCGATGAAGGACTGGAGAAGGATCAGCGCCATCCTTACCAAGTGCCAAAGAGCAAGTATACAGAGCTCTGTCTTGACTTGGCACAATACGGTGTGGGCGGCATCAACAGCTGGGGTGCCCGTCCGTTGAAGGAATACCAACTGCATGCACAGAACATGACCTTCAAGGTAACGATTGCACCGGTGAAGTAATCCGATGTCCGTCGCGTAGACATACGCTCAAGAATTTGTTTTTACGAACATAGCATCTTATATTTAACTTGTCTCTCTTCCTTCTTCCGGCATATCCGGGAGGAGGAGGAAGACTCAACAATCATTACTTATGAACCATACTACTAAAATGTTTGTCTCGCTGGCCCTTGGCTTGCTCTCCTTCACGGGGGCTTCGGCTCAGCGACAGTTGACCATCAACGCCAAGCCGGGTGCGCCCATCCAGCCAACGATGTACGGTATCTTCTTCGAGGATATCAACTTCGGCGCCGACGGCGGACTCTATGCCGAGATGGTCGAAAACCGCAGTTTTGAATTTCCGCAGCGGCTGATGGGCTGGAATACCTTCGGCAATGTCAGCGTCAGCGACGTGAAACCGGCCTTTGACCGCAATCCCCACTACGTGGTATTGGAGAATGCCGGTCACGACCAAAAGTTCACCGGACTGGAGAACCGTGGCTTTTTCGGCATGGGACTGAAGAAAGGTATGAACTATGACTTCTCGGTCTTTGCCCGTCTCCACGATTTGCAGGGCAAGGAAGCTAAGATTCGTGTGGAACTCGTCGACGACCAGGACAACCCTATCGACAAGAAGGAGATCACTATCGCCAACAACCAGTGGGCGAAGAAAACGGTGACGCTCACCTCCAACAAAACCGTCGAGAAGGGCTTGATGCGCATCTTCCTGGAGAGTGCCGACGGCGTAGACCTCGATCATGTCAGCCTCTTCCCTGAGGACAACTGGCATGGACTGCGTGCCGACTTGGTGAAAGACTTGGAAGATCTTCACCCCGGCATCTTCCGCTTCCCCGGCGGATGTATCGTCGAGGGCACTGATCTGGCAACTCGCTATCAGTGGAAGAACAGCGTAGGACCGGCTGAGAACCGACCGCTCAACGAGAATCGCTGGAACTATACTTTCCCGCATCGTCTCTATCCCAACTATTATCAGACCTATGGTCTCGGCTTCTATGAGTTCTTCCTGCTGTCGGAGAAGATTGGAGCAGAGCCGTTGCCGGTGCTGAGCTGTGGCCTTGCCTGTCAGTTCCAAAACAAGGACAATGACAAGAACGCGCACGTGGCTGTCGACGACTTGCAGTCGTATATCGACGATGCCCTCGACTTGATCGAGTTCGCCAACGGTGCTACGACCACCAAGTGGGGTAAGCTGCGTGCAGAGATGGGCCATCCTCAGCCGTTCAACCTTAAGCAGATTGGTATTGGCAACGAGCAGTGGGGACCGCTCTATCCCGAGCGACTGAAGAAGTTCGTGGAGCAGATACGCGCCAAATATCCCAATATCAAGATCTGCGGAACCTCCGGTCCGTCTGCCAGCGGCAAGGACTTTGACTATGGCTGGGAGCAGATGCGCAAGTTAGGAGTGGATCTTGTCGATGAGCACTACTATATGTCGCCCGACTGGTTCCTCAAGAATGCAGGCCGATATGACAATTATTCCCGTAAGGGACCGAAGGTCTTTGCCGGAGAATACGCCTCACACGTCAAGGGCGTGGACGATCAGCCTACTGTGGCAAAGAACAATTTCGAGGCTGCTCTTTCCGAGGCTGCCTTCATGACAGGCTTGGAGCGCAATGCCGACGTGGTTTATCAGGCTACCTATGCTCCGCTTTTCGCACATGTCGAAGGCTGGCAGTGGCGTCCCGATCTGATTTGGTTTGACAATCTGCGCTCTGTGCGCTCGGTCAACTGGTACGTGCAGATGCTCTATGGCACCAATAAGGGCACCAATGTGCTTAACCTCACTGAAAATGGTCTGCCCGTGGAGGGTAAGGACGGCCTCTATGCCAGTGCGGTATGGGATAAGCCGATGAAGAAATACATCGTGAAGATTGCTAACACCAGCGACCAGCCGCAGCAGGTCACACTCTCCTTCCGTGGCGCCAAGATTGCAGGTCAGGCTCAGGTCACAACGCTCCACGCTGACGATCCCCGTGCGGTAAACACGCTCGACAAACCCAATAATGTGGTACCGCAGCAGAGCTCTGTGGATGTCAACGGAAACGCCTGCACGGTGACCATTCCTGCCAAGACTTTCGCTGTGTATAGATTCTAAAAGAGATCCCTCTACTAAAAATAAAAAGCATGATGAGCTGTTGGCTCACCATGCTTTTTTCGTGATCGCTGATTTATTCAACCTTGATGTGTAGTGTACAGAGCTGATTTGAAGATGGTAAACAGCCGTCTGTCAATTGTCCGACTTTTTTTTATCATTAGAGAGACCTGCTTTGATCAGAAGGAGAGGCTGATGTAAGCCATCGTTTGTTGTCTTTTGAGTCACAGAAACCGAAAATCCTATTTCAGTGCATGTAAGACTTGTGTTGCCGCTCCGGTGGCGAACTGCGCGTCATAGCCCGCGTTGAGATGCAGCGTGCCCAACAGCTTGTCGTTGGTATTGATGAGGATCTGGTATTGTCCGACAGTGTAGGGCGTGGCAGAATTCTTGGCCGAGATGCCCGTGATGCTGTCGAATGGGATACGTTTGCCTGCGGCGATGAGGAAACGGCCGGAGCGATAGATGAGTATCACGCCAAACGGCTCGTTGGCTCGGCTGGCGTCGATGACAACCACATCGTCTGGCTGACCATATTGCGCAATGAGCGTGTCGAGTGTCTCTTTGTCGCTTGGGTCGCCGTCGATCAGCCATTGTGCCTTCTTGTTGCGCTTGTAGAGAAGTAGTACAACGCCATAGATAAGCAGCAATAACAGGGCGGCTAACCACCATCCGCACACGATCAGAATCAGAGCGAGGAGCGCGTAACACAGAAAACCGATGATGAGGTTGGTTCTTTTCATCGTTATTGTCCTCCCAGTCGCTCGAAATACGTGATGATCTCGTCCCACGTCTTGAACTCATCGCTGCCGAGTTGGATGCCGGTGCCCATGAAATTGTCGTCAGGGAGCATGTCGATGAAGTAATCATCATAGAGCAATGCCTTCTGGTTGGCATAGATGACGTGGTCGTGGGCTGGCGTGGAGAGATATTGCTCGACCCATGCTGCCGCGTCGGCCAGGTGCTGATGGTCGTTGGTGGGTGCCGGGGCGACGATGTAGACTTGGTAGTTCTCGATCAGCATCCGGTAGGCCTTGGTCAGACTTGCTTTGGGTTTGCCGTAGTCGTCGGCCAGTGCAGAGAAGTCGATGTAGACGATGGAGCGCTCGCGTCCTTCCTGCTTGTCGTCGATCCATCGGATGACGGGTACCACGCCATTGAGGAAACTCTTGTCGTCCATGCGGTGCTCGCCGTGGAAGTGGGCAGCCTGGGGATAGTGGCTGCGGTAGAGATCAAAGGTGTGAACCACCGGATCCTCATCGCCGAAGAGGCCCCATACGCGGCTCTGCTCCTCTTTCTTCTGCTCCTCGTCCATGGCTTCCAGCTGCACAAAGCACTGGTCGGTGAGCTCCTTATACTCTTTCTCAAGGGCTTTGGTGACCATAAACTCCGTCTCGCCGTCCTGCCGGGGATTCTGCCACGCCTGTTTTCCGGTCATGCCATGTTCCTTCATGGTCTGTGCCATCTGGAAAGCGGGATTGACGAGGATGCGGTCGAAGCCATAGAGCAGTTCGGTGTACATGCCACCCATCGACGTACCGATGATCAGGTCGGGCTTCTCTTCCTCTGCTTTTTGGCGCAAGAAAGCCAGTCCTTCGGCAGGGTGGAGAGGTATGTCGAAGGCGACTACGGTGGCATTGGGGAAGGTCTGGCGGATCAGTTTCACCGTGCCTGATGCGGCGGAGGAGCTGAAGCCGTGGTTATACATGATCTTCTTTCCCTTCATCAGCTCAGGGAACTGCTTGACATATTCGTTTTCCATGTGCGTGCGTTATTTCTTTTCCTGATATTTCTCTTCGTCGTTCTCGCGGATCTCCACGCGCCGGATCTTACCGGAAATCGTCTTAGGCAGTTCATCGACAAACTCGATGACACGCGGATACTTATAGGGTGCGGTCTCGTGCTTGACGTGGTCTTGCAGTTCCTTGACGAGGTCCGGTCCGGCTTTGGCTTTGTATTCCTGGCTCAGAACGATCGTTGCTTTCACTACCATGCCACGGATGGGATCGGGAACGCCCGTCACGGCGCACTCCACAACAGCGGGGTGGGTCATCAGCGCATTCTCCACTTCAAAGGGCCCGATGCGGTAGCCGCTGCTCTTGATGACGTCGTCGGTGCGGCCTACAAACCAATAGTAGCCCTCTTCATCGCGCCACGCCATGTCACCGGTGTGGTAGATGCCGTCGTGCCAGGCTTCCTTGGTTTTCTCGGGATCGCGGTAATAGCCTTTGAACAGGCCGATGGGCTTTACGTCGCCGATGCGGATGCAGATCTCGCCTTTCTCGCCATCCTCGCAGTCAGTGCCGTCGGGACGGAGCAGGCAGACGTCGTACTGTGGATTGGGTTTGCCCATGCTGCCGGGTTTCGGCTTGATCCATGGGAAGGTGCCAAGCGTCATCGTGGTCTCAGTCTGGCCGAAGCCCTCATAGATATGTATGCCTGTGCGCTGATAGAAAGTCTCTTCCACAGAGGGATTCATCGCCTCGCCCGCAGTGGTACAATACTCCAGACTGCTGAGATCGTACTTGGAGAAGTCCTCAAGAATCATGAAGCGATAGATGGTTGGAGGCGCGCAGAACGAGGTGACGCGGTATTTCTCGATCTGCCGCATAATCTTTTCGGCTGTGAACTTCTCGTGGTCGAAGACAAAAACGGTGGCTCCGGCAAACCATTGTCCGTAGAGTTTGCCCCACACGGCCTTGCCCCATCCCGTGTCGGCCACGGTGAGATGGACGCTGTTCTCGTTGAGGTTGTGCCAGAAACAGCCGGTCGTGAGATGCCCCATGGCATAGAGGAAGTCGTGGGCAACCATCTTCGGCTCGCCACTGGTGCCGCTGGTGAAGTACATCAGCATGGTGTCCTCGTTGGTGTTGACAAACTCGGGACGACGGAAATGCGGTGCTTCTGCCCATTCCTTGCGCCAGTCGTGGAAGCCTTCGGGGACGGCTTTGTCCTGCTGGGTAGAGGAGTTCACTGCCACGAGTTGCTTGACGGTGGGACTCTCTGCCATGGCTTCGCTGACCTGCGTGGTGACGTATTCGTCGTTGCAGCAAATGATGGCCTTCACGCTGGCCCGGTTGTTGCGGTAGATGATGTCGCCCTTGGTGAGCATGTGTGTGGCCGGAATGGCGATGGCTCCCAGCTTGCACAGTGCCATCATGCTCAGCCACCACTGGTAGTGGCGCTTGAGGATGAGCATGACCTTATCGCCGTGGACGATGCCCAGCTGCTGGAAATAGGCGGCTGTCTGGTCGGTCTGCTCCTTGAACTGGCGGAAGGTGGTACGCACTTCCTCGCCACGCTCGCTGGTCCACAGCAGGCAGACCTTATCGGGCTTCAGGCGTGCCCACTCGTCCATGACATCGTAGGCAAAGTTGAAATTCTCGGGAATAATAAAATGAAGGTGATCCTTGAAATCTTGTTCCGACGTGAAATGCGTCTGAGTAAGGAATCTTTCTATCATGATGGTGAATGAATTTTTACCTATAAACGTGGAAGCCTCTCGCAGGAGACTGATTAGATGATGATGCTAATAAACGTGGCGGGCTCTCCTCCGAGGGCGCGCATGCAGTGGGGATGACGGCTGTCGAAATAGATGCTGTCGCCGGCGTTGAGCACGAGAACTTTGGAGTCAATGGTGATTTCGAGCGTTCCGTCAATCATGAAGTCGAACTCCTGACCGTCGTGTGTGTTCTTATTGTGGTTGCGTCCGTCGGGCAATGGATCCACGGTGACGAAGAATGGATCGATCTTACGACCGCGGAATCCGGCGGCCAGCGACTGATAGCGATAGTCATTGCCACGGTCGATCTCCTGACCCTGACCGGCTCGTGTGATGAAATAGCTGCTCATGCGTGGCTCTTCGCCAAAGAGCAAGACATCGAGATCGATGCCATAGCGTTTGGAAATCTTGCTGAGACGGTAGACAGAAGGGTCGGCCTCACCGGACTCAATCTTTTGATAGTGCTCCAGTGAAATGCCACAGAGGTCGGCAACTTCTTGTGCCGGAATGTTCAGAACTTCGCGCAAGCCTTTGAGCCGCTCGCCGATTTGCTTGATTGATTCTTCCATGATAACTCTCGTTTTGTTTAGCCAAAAGTACAAAAAACTTAGCAAAACGCAGTCATATCTTACAGATTTCTTTTTCAGACTGTAAAGAAAGCATAAATCGTTGCGCACAACTATATGGGTTGTGCAATGCCCTCTGCACACTGAGAAAACAAGTGTGCAGAAACATTCTGTTTAGGGAGTCTTTCCCATCAGCTGTAAATTTCCGTGCCGTAAAGTGTGATGACTGAGGATTGAGAAGTACGGCCACAAAAAAAAGCCCGAAGTACGTCACGTACTTCGGACTTCTCAAATGATAATGTATGTATAATTGAATTGCTATGGGCAATTTTACGTGGGCTTAGTCAGCAGAGAGGCTGAAGCGCTTGTAGGCAACGACCTTCAGATCCTTGTCCTGCTTAGCGAGCCACTGTGCTACGCTTGCCTTGTCACCGTCGCCGAACTGGAACTCCTGATCAACGAGGCAGTTCTCTTTGAAGAACTTGTTGAGGCGGCCCTTAGCGATGTTCTGGATCATCTGCTCCTTGAGGTTACCAGCAGCCTCTGCAGCAACCTTTGTGCGGATGTCCTTAGCCTTGTCAGCATCCTCCTGAGTCAGCCAGCCCTTAGCGACGTTGCTCTCGATGTGATCATCAGAGTCAACGAGGTTGGGGTTGATGCCAGCCTTCTTCAGTGCGACATTGACCTGGCGCTCGACCTGCTCTTCCTTTGTCTTCTCGACAGCCACGCGAAGCTCCTCGTCGATAGTAGCCTGAGGAACAGATGCCTCGTCGAGAGCGACAGGCTTCATAGCAGCCACCTGCATGGCTACCTTGTGGCCTGCATCCTCGTTGGCAGCGGAGAGCTGAACCATGGTGCCCAGTGTGTGGCGACCCATGTGGTCGTAGGTGTAGATGTTCTCGCCCTCAAGCACGTTGTAGCCGTCGAGCTCCATCTTCTCACCGACAACGCCAGAGCGACGTGTCACAGCCTCGGCAACCTTCAGACCATCAGCCAGTGTCAGCTCCTTCACCTCATCGAGGGTCTTAGCCTTAGCAGCGATGGCAGCATCGAGGATGTCCTGTGTCAGCTGGACATAGTCAGCACCGTTGGCCACGAAGTCGGTCTCGCACTTCAGTGCGATCATGGCAGCGAAGCCATTGACGTTCTTCACCAGCACGCAGCCGTTGGATGTGGTACGGTCAGAACGCTTTGCAGCGATAGCCAGACCACGCTCGCGAACGAGCTCTACGGCCTTGTTAATATCACCATCAGCCTCGGCCAGAGCCTTCTTGCAGTCTTTCATGCCTGCACCGGTCATAGCGCGGAGCTTCTTGATGTCTTCAATTGTAACAGCCATAATGGATATAAATCTATTGGTTTATGATAATGATTTGCTCAATTACTCAGCAGCAGGTGCCTGCTCCTCAGCAGCAGCTTTGGCAGCGGGAGCCTCTGTTGCAGCCTCCTCGCGGCGTGCGGGACGACGGCTGTGACGCTTGCCCTCAGCAGCCTCTTCGGCCTGCTCAGCAGAAGCCTTCTCGTCAGCCTTCTCGACCTTGCGCTCTTCAAGACCCTCAGCGATAGCACCGCAGACAGCATCGAGCACTACCTCGATAGAGTCCTTAGCATCGTCGTTGGCAGGGATTACGTAGTCGATGCTGCGAGGATCGGAGTTGGTGTCAACCATTGCGAACACGGGGATGCCCAGACGGTTAGCCTCCTTGACAGCAATGTGCTCCTTCATCACATCGATGACGAAGAGGGCAGACGGCAGACGAGTCAGGTCGGCGATAGAACCAAGGTTCTTCTCCAGCTTGGCACGCTGACGGTTGATCTGCAGAATCTCACGCTTGGAGAGGTTAGAGAACGTACCGTCGTTCATCATCTTGTCGATGTTCGTCATTTTCTTCACGGCCTTGCGGATAGTCGGGAAGTTGGTGAGCATACCGCCCGGCCAACGCTCGATGACGTAAGGCATGTTGACAGAGGCAGCCTTTTCTGCTACGATGTCCTTAGCTTGTTTTTTAGTAGCGACGAACAGGATCTTCTTGCCGCTCTTGGCAATAGCCTTGAGTGCCTCAGCAGCCTCGTCGATCTTGGCTACAGTCTTGTTGAGGTCGATGATGTGAATGCCATTGCGCTCCATGAAGATGTAAGGAGCCATAGCAGGATTCCACTTGCGTTTGAGGTGGCCGAAATGGCAGCCAGCCTGAAGTAACTGGTCAAATGATGTTCTTGACATAGTGTCTTTGTCTTTTTTAATTGTTTACTTTCTTTTTAATTCTTGATGTTGTTCAGAATCAACGGTGCAGTAATCCAAGTCCGGAGTCTGCACCGTTTAGATGCTAAACTATGCGCTAACAGCCAGCAGCAGATTAACGCTTGCTGAACTGGAAGTGACGACGAGCCTTTGGCTGACCCGGCTTCTTACGCTCAACGGCACGGCTGTCGCGTGTGAGGAAGCCAGCGTCCTTGAGAGCCTTCTTGTCTTCAGCGTTGATTTTCACCAGTGCGCGAGCGATGGCGAGGCGGAGAGCCTGGCTCTGGCCTGTGAAGCCACCACCGTCGAGGTTGGCTTTGATGTCGTATTTCTCAGCGGCTTCGAGAAGCTGCAGCGGCTGCTTAACCACGTACTGCAGGATGGCCGATGGGAAGAAATCCTTGATGTCTTTCTTGTTGATAGTGATCTTGCCGGTACCCTCAGAGAGGTAAACACGAGCTACAGCGCTCTTACGGCGACCGATTGCGTTAATAACTTCCATCTTACTCCTTATTATTTATACTGGTTAATGTCGATAGTCTTAGGCTGCTGAGCCTCTTTGTTGTGCTCTGCGCCATCGAAAACATAGAGGTTGTCCATCAGAGAGCGACCCAGGGGACCCTTGGGCAGCATACCTTTGACAGCGTGGCGGATCATCTTGTCGATGCCGTCCTTGCGCTTGCGCAGCTCTTCGGGTGTGTTGAAGCGCTGACCGCCTGGATAGCCAGTATAGCGTGTGTAGACCTTGTCGGTCTCCTTCTTGCCGGAGAAGACGACTTTGGCAGCGTTGATGATGATGACGTTGTCACCGCAGTCTACGTGCGGAGTGAAGTTGGGTTTGTACTTTCCGCGGAGCAGCTTGGCGACCTTGGAGCACAGACGACCCACAATCTGGTCAGTGGCGTCGACAACGACCCACTCTTTCTTTGCTGTTTCCTTGTTGGCGGAAATAGTCTTGTAACTTAAAGTGTCCATTTTAAAAATTGAATTACTACTAAAAAACTTATGATTACACTTTGTGATAACAGAGACCTCGCGGCGCCTCCAGTCTAAAAGAGACCATCCACAGCATTATCTCTGATGCCGATGAAGATTCACTAACCGTCGTGTCTCGGCCAAATGAGACAGACTATTAACACCTCACGGCTGCGGAAGTTCTAAGATGCACTCCCACAATCAGTTTGCAAAGTTACCACTTTTATTTGAGACGCTTGTCTGTGGAGCGTTCTTTTCTGCTTCTGTTTATTGATTATTAACATGTTTATTGATTATTAACTACGGTTTTTGCGCTTCAATGGTTGCTGATGGATTATTCTCCCGAAAACGTTTGGAAGATATGGAATAAAAGATTAACTTTGCATTAAACAATAAACGCTTTGATTATGATAGGCTTTGTGTCAACAAGAACGCCTGAAAAAGGTAAGTTCGTAAAAGAAGTGAGGGAGGCATTGGTTCGTTGTCTCTCAGGTAATTTCAACGAGAACGAGAAAAAGAATATTGCTAAAGATCAAGCTCTCAGACAAAGATACCATATTATATGGGGGTGAATTCCCTAATCCTAATAAAGATACATAGCGTATGTATCGAGCGTTATACATATAATTAATTTTCCTATAATTCATGGCTTACGATTATCTCATAGTTGGCTCCGGCCTTTTCGGTGCCACGTTCGCATATTTTGCTCATAAGCAGGGTAAGCGTTGTCTGGTCATAGACAAGCGCCCGCAACTTGGCGGCAACGTCTATTGTGAAAACATTGAAGGCATCAATGTGCATCAGTACGGCGCTCATATCTTTCACACCTCTAATAAGCAGGTGTGGCAGTTCGTCAATTCCTTGGTGGAGTTCAACCGCTACACCAACTCACCCGTGGCCAACTATCAGGGCAAGCTCTATAATCTGCCGTTCAATATGAATACGTTCTATCAGATGTGGGGCGTGACGACACCAGCCGAGGCCACGGCGAAGATCGAGAGCCAGAGGCAAGAGGCGGTAGAGAAGATGCGGGCAGACGGCGTCAGCGAGCCGCGCAACCTTGAGGAGCAGGCGTTGACACTGATCGGACGCGACATCTATGAGCGGCTCATCAAAGGCTATACCGAGAAGCAGTGGGGACGGAAGTGTACTGATCTCCCGGCGTTTATCATCAAGCGTCTGCCCGTACGGCTTGTCTTCGACAACAACTATTTCAATGATACCTATCAGGGCATTCCTATCGGAGGCTACAATCAACTCATCAACTCTCTTTTGGACGGTGTAGAGACCAAGACGAGTGTAGATTTCTTCGACGATCGTGCTCATTGGGAAGGAGTGGCATCTAAGATTGTGTTCACAGGCGAGCTTGACCGTTTCTATGACTATAAGCTTGGACATCTGGATTTCCGTACTGTGCGCTTCGAGACCGAGGTGCTCAACGAAGCCAATCATCAAGGCAATGCTGTAGTGAACTATACCGAAGCCAGCGTGCCTTACACCCGCATCATTGAGCATAAGCACTTTGAGAGTTTCGGACAGGCTGTCTACGACAATCCCAAAACGGTCATCAGCCGTGAGTACAGCACTGAGTGGAAACCCGGCATGGAACCCTATTATCCTGTCAACGACGAGAAAAACAACCGACTCGCCGAATCTTACCGCCAATTGGCCGCGCAGGAAGAGAATGTCATCTTCGGTGGTCGACTGGCCGAATATAAGTACTACGACATGGCGCCGGTCATCGAGAAGGTGATGAAGATGTTTGGCGAGTAAACGGGCTACAGAAGTAGAAAGTAAAAGTAACGATGATGTTGGAAGCTAATAATAATTACGACAAAGTTCATTTCGCGGTGTTAGCAATAGGAGCCACAGCAAAAGCAATGCATACGGCTCCTTCGGACATCTATCTTAGACTTAAGAAGTATAACTTGGTAAAAGAACTGTTATTCGACTGCTATGACACTTTGCACGCTGAAAGTATAGAGGGTGTAGTTTGGAATATTACAGAAGCATTAAAGAGCAGAGAATCATGAGATTATACCATGGGTCATACGTAGTGGTGCAAGAACCACTTGTCTATGTTGGTCGAAGGTCATTGGATTTCGGCCCCGGCTTTTACGTGACCAAGCTAAAGGACCAAGCAGAGAAATGGGCCCGCAGAGTAAGAACTATCAGAAATGCTAATAGCGCCTATGTCAGTGCTTACGAATTCGATATCGAGACTTGGCTTAAAACCAAAGCTAACGCTCCTCGACATCTGGTCTTAAATGCTTATGATGAACAATGGCTTGACTTTATTGTGGCAAGCAGGAAAGGTCAACAGCCATGGAAAGGATTTGATGTGATAGAAGGAGGTGTCGCAAATGACCAAGTAATCGATACAGTAGAAGATTATTTCGCTGGTCGTATTACTATAGAGCAAGCTCTTGGACTTTTGCGTTTCGCGAAGCCGACACACCAAATGTGTATTAACTCTCAGAATATTGTAGAACAGTATCTTAAATTTACGGATGCGTTTAAAATAGAGTAAGATGCGTGATCAAGTGTTATGGCGTAAGATTGCCAGAATAATAATACTAATAAAAGATCAACTTGGTATTCCTGTGGAGAAGGCAATGGATTTGTTTTACAGATCCCATACCTTCGAGCTACTTAATAATCCTGAGACAGGTCTCCAGCTGATGAGTGATCAATATATCTTTGAGGATTTTTGCAAAGAGATGGAAGCATGATTTATTGATTGCTTCATCGTAAAAACAGCATTCTATGGCAGAGACATTAAAGGAGAAGACAGCTAAAGGACTCTTTTGGGGCGGCATGAACAATTTTGTGCAGCAGGTGGTGGGATTGGTGTTTGGTATCATACTTGGCCGTCTGCTGTCGCCGTCGGACTATGGTATGATAGCGATGATCACAATCTTTTCTCAAATCGCCAATGCCATACAGAACAGTGGATTCGGTGCTGCCTTGACCAATCTCGACCATCCTACCGACGAGGACTATAACTCCGTGTTTTGGTTCAACGTCACGGCGAGCACGACGATGTACGTCATTCTTTTCTTCTGTGCACCGCTTATCGCCGACTTCTATCACATGCCGGCCTTAGTGCCCTTGTCGCGCTACGTCTTTTTGAGCTTTGTGTTTAGTTCATTTGCCACAGCTCCCTATGCTTATCTCTTTAAGAACTTTCAGGCCAAGCTTCAGACCAAGAGTGGCATCATCGCCGTGGTGACGTCGAGCGTCGTGGGAGCCGTGTTGGCCTTTTTAGACTTTGGCTATTGGGCGCTGGCCACACAGAGCCTGGTCTTTGTGGCCGTGAGTTCCGCTATGGCGTGGCACTACTCAGCCTGGCATCCCACGCTGCATATCGATTATCGTCCTGCCATGCGCATGTTTAGGTTCTCGTGCAAGATACTTGCTACGACCATCGTCACACAGATTAATAATAATGTGTTGAACATTCTTCTTGGTCACTACTTTTCCGCTCACGATACCGGCAACTATAACCAAGCCTATCAATGGGACTCGAAGTGCTTCAATCTTGTGCAGGGCATGGTCAACCAAGTGGCTCAGCCTGTGCTTGTAGACCTTCGTAGCAACCAGGAACGTCAGTTACAGGCCTTGCGCAAGCTGATGCGTTTCACCTCGTTCATCGCTTTCCCGTTGTTGCTTGGCTTTGGCCTTGTGGCCCGCGAGTTCATCGTTTTGGCCATCACAGCCAAGTGGTTGCCCTCAGCCGAACTGCTTCAGTTGCTTGTCATCAGTGGAGCCACCTTCCCGTTAGTGTCGTTGCTTTCCAGTCTTGTCATCAGTGAAGGACGTTCAGGACTTTATTTTTGGATTACAGCTTCACTGGGAATAGTAGAGATCGGTTTGATGCTGTTGCTCTATCCTTATGGCATTCGCACGATGGTCATCGCTTATGTCCTGGTCAACATCGTGTGGCTGTTTGTCTGGCATTTCTTTGTCAACCGTATGGTGGGCTATTCCCTGTGGCTGTTTCTCAAGGACACGTTGCCCTTCGCGTTGGCTGCCTTGGGCGTGATGGCTGCCACCCACATTCTCACAAGTAGCATCAGCAATCTGTGGCTTCTGCTGTTCTCCCGTATCATCATCGCAGTGCTGCTCTATTATGCCATCATGCGTGTGGCGCACGTGAAGATCTTACAGGAGTGTGTCAACTTTATATTTAAGAAAAAGCGTTGACGGGATTTAAGAAAAAGCGCTGACGGGTAGTGTGCCGTCAGCGCATCTTGTGCTTAGTGCAAGAGATATTCTACTATCAGCGTACCGTTGTAGGCAAAGAGATAGACCGTGAGTAGCATGGTCGTGTTCTTAACCGTTTGTAGCCATTTGTCTTTGAGATCAGTATAGAGGCAAGCGATTGCCACGGGAATGAAGAACATCCAGTGGGCGCCGTTGATGTACACTTCGTTGCAGCCGAAGCCCAGGACGATGTGTATCAGCAGATCCACAGCCCACCACGACAACAACATTTGTATGATGCGGCGCTTGCGTCCCACAATGATGCCGGCAAAGAAAAGGATAGCGACCAGTGCGTTGACGACGTAGTTGAACCATGAGCGATAATGCACGATGGCGGGCCGTCCGAGGTAGATGTCGCCGAGGAGATAGTCGCGGTGCAGCTGAATGGACTCTCCGAAGATCCCCTCTACGATGCCATAAGTGCGGTGGGCCGACACACTGATGTATTTTAGGAAAGGCTTGTCGCTGAGTTGTTCACCTGAAATCTTCTTGTTTAGAATCTTGTTGATGGAATCTTTTTTCGCCAGAGTAGGGTCTTTTGCTCTTGTCTTTGCCACAATGTTGGCCGACTTTTGCGCGCGCGGAACTGCCAGCTCATAGTATTGTGCGGTGTCTCCGGCCATAAGCAGAAGCGTAGGCAAACAGAAAGCGAGTAAGATATTCTTCCATTGAAATGTCTTCTTCCCGTCGACGAAGAGTCCGCCGAGCAGCGTCTTCACGCCGTTGGTGAGCGTCACTCCAGTGGTGAGCAAATAGAGGATGGCACCTTTCCACCAGGCTACGGGCTTGTTGTCGCGCAGACATTTGCCGAAGACATAGAGCGTGAGCGTGAGCAGAAACGCTGAGATGATGAAGTGATCGGGCGACATGGCTGCCGTGAGTACCGAGGCAAAGGAGAAAAACATGGCTGTGAGCCAAAGGCTGTCCTTTACCCCCAAGCCCATCACCTCTTTGAGTGTGCGGTAGGTAAACAGTGCGGTGTAGGTGGAGAGAACCGTGATCAGCACACCTATTATAATAGGAGCGGCGTTGAAGTCAAAGGTCACCATGATCCAGTGGTTGAGCTGATACAGTGGCCAAAAGAAGAACGTGTAGATTGGATGACGGTTGATCTCGTAGTAAGCGGTGTACTGCGTCAGCATCATGTAGGCGTAGGGATCGTAGCCGGAGAAGTGCAGCTGGTTGTTGTACAGCCACCATGCTCCTACGTGACCATGGCGTGCCATGGTGAACCGTCCCCAATGAGCATAGACGAGCAGGGCGTTGAGTGCGCCGAAAACGAGGACTGATACTAAGGCAAGCCATCGTTCGGGCTTATTGCGCAAGGCAAAGATATTAAAGGGATTCTTCATAAAGGTGCAAAATTACAAAAACTTTTCGTTCCAAAGGCGACGTAAGTCGAAATAATGTCGTATTTTTGTACGCATAAACATATATCCAAGAATTAACTGTCACACACGATGAGTAAGATTATCGTCAACTATACGCTTTATTTAGGCACCATGGCCAACAAGGTGGCTTTGGGCAAGGCACGCCAAGACAACAATAAGACATTCGAGCGCTTGGGCTTTCCTGTGGAAGATCTCGTCTGCAAGAACTATAAGTTGCCGTTGCTTCCTAACCTGCAAGGGCTGTGGCTCCACGTGAAGATGCTGGTCCGGCGGGGCGGGCACAACGAGTTTTACTATCAGTATCCCACGTCGGCTCGCAACGGTTTCCCCATTGTGGCCCGTCTGCTCCATGTTTTTCACAACCGCATCGTCCTCATCATCCACGATGTCCAGTCGCTGCGCTATCACCGGGATCCCAGTCAGGACATTGGTATCTTCAACTCGGCCGACCTCATCATCGCCCATACAGAGCCGATGCGTCAGTGGTTGATTGATCACGGTGTGAAGACTCCCATCGTGTTGCTTCATATCTTCGACTACTATTCCGAGGATGATTTCTTGCCCGTCGACGACATTGTTGCCAGACACAACGAGATTGTCTTTGCGGGAAATCTCAGGAAGTCGGAGTTTCTTCCAGCGTTGTGCCGTCATCCTTTCAGCGGCTTGACGTTCAATCTCTATGGTTTGAAGGGCGACATAGACCTTTCGTCCTATCCACATATTAAATATTGTGGCGTGTTCCAAGGCGACCACACGGGCACCATCCATGGTGGTTGGGGACTCGTATGGGACGGCGACAGCATCACCACGTGCAGCGGTGTGCTCGGCGACTACCTGCGCTATAACCTTCCCCACAAACTCTCACTGTATATTGCAGCCGGTTTGCCCGTCATCGTGTGGAGCCAGGCTGCAGTGGCCGACTGGGTGAAGCAGAACCGGCTGGGCCTTGTTGTCGACAGTCTGGAAGAGTTGCCTGAGCGCATCGCCGCCGTCACCGAGGCTGAGCACCGCGACTACATAGCCCATTGCCGTGAGATGGGCAGCAGGCTTCGCAATGGCGAGATGCTCAAGGCCCGGCTGAACGACTGACCGTTGCAGGCGGGCTACGCTTCCGTCCCCGTCTCTTTTCTTGCGTCGTCGATCAGTGTCATGAGCAGGTCGCTCTCACCGGTGACGACTTTTCGGCAAAACATCTTTCCCGACTTGGTGATGCGGTCGAAGTCAAACTCATCGAGGATTTTGATGTTGGTGCTGTAGTCGATGAAGGTCAGAGGCGTCAATGCTGTCAGACTCTTGTAGCGTCCCTGAGCCAGCATACAGCGGTCGGCGTATTTCGGTGAGTTGAAGGCTACGGTCTGCACGAAGGTTTCCGCTGGGCAGAAACTTGTTTTGAAGTATCCCACCAAATGCTCATTGTTGTCCCACTGGTTGAGCACGTCGTGTGCCAGGTCGGGTGTGATAGCCCACCAGGCGGCTCCTTTGTAGAGCGTATATTCCTTATCGGGGCAGTGTATGGTCAGTGTTTTGCGCACGCCGAGTGCCGACACAGCCTCGCGCAGTCCGTTGCGTGCTTTGCTGAGCAGCGTGCCGTTGGCCCACGGCTTATCGGTGAAGAATCGCAGTTTGGCATATTGTTGCGATAGCTTACCTTGGTGGAGCATGGAGATGCCTTGCAGGAAGATCTTGCCATTGGCCTTGTCGAAGAACTCCATGATCCTGCTGTTGCTCCATACGGGATAGTCCATGCCGCTGAGCGTGATGAGGTAGTCGAAGGAGCCGGCGGCGAGTGCGGCGCGCACCAGTTCCATTTGATACTCTACTTCATTGATACTTCCCCAGCAGACGTTGACGCGGTGCTCGATGAAGTGGGCGTTGGGCTGGTCAATAGCTTCGGTGAACAGCCTTATGTCGCTTTTGGCGTCGATGTGAATAAAGAACTCCGAGCTTTCCGGCAGGCTGTCGACAAGCCGCTTCAAGTGGACAGGGTCTTTATGTGCGGAGATAAGAAATGCGAGTTTTGCCATATTGTGATAATCGTTTGTTTATTGATCGTTATTCGTTTCGTCTACCGTCCGATGGCCTTATGCAATCGGTTGGTAATAGCTTTGCCGATGACGCGGAAGTTGCCATAGCGCAGGTTGAGGAAGAGCTCTTCCAGCGACCGTCCCACTTTTATCCAAGGGTGTCCCCAGGCACTGCGCCGGTAGAATCGCTCCTTATAAGCCACGTTGTCGATGACATACCGTGGATGTTTCAGCGGGAACTGGAGCTCAAAGCGTTTCATCGTAAAGATTTTGCGCAGTCCGCGTGGTGTCGTTTTCTCGCTGGCGGAGTAGTGCGTGGAGTCGGCGGTGAGGCCGATGTTGTTGATGAGATTGCGCTTCGGCATGATGGCGAGCCCGTTGTTGAGCATCATGCTCGCCCAGAAGATAGTTTCGTAGTAGGGGATTCCCGTGGCTTTATGTCTGCGGGTTAAGTCCATCATATACTTTCTGTATCTGCGCTGTCGGATGATGTCGTTCAGCAGCTTCACGGCATTGGGGTCGTCGAGAAACGAGTACGTTCCGTCCCAAGTGTCAATGACTCTGCGCCAGGAAGCCCAGCCCCAGATGGAGAACGTGGAGGTGAAGAAATAGTCGTCGGGCACGTCGGGCGACACTTCGTCCTCGTTGAATCCAGAGATCAGCCAGACACGATTGTCATGCTCGTAGCGGTCGAGCATCTCTTTGCAGAAGGGGAAGAACGACTGCGAGGGCACATCGTCGTCCTCGAGCACGATGCACTTGTCCACCATAGAGAACGCCCAACGCTGCGAGAGGTATTCCGAAGGGTCACAACCTTGGTTTTTCTCGCAGTAGTGGCGCTGCACGTCGCATTCCCAGTCGATGTTTTCAGCTATCTTGCGGCAGGCCATGATGCCCGGCATGTCGCGCTCGCCTCGTGGTCCGTCTTGGTAGAGAAAGAGATGACTGGGGCGTGCCTGGCGCACTTGCTCAAACACTTGCTGGAATTTATCGGGGCGGTTGAAGAAGAGCATCAGCACCGCCACATCGGTTTTATAAGCTTGCATAGAGGATGATGGTTGTATTGTGGTCAGTCAGGTTATCTGTTGTTTTCGCCGTCCAACCGCCGGATGATCTTGTAGGGATTTCCGGCGATGACGACATTGCTGGGCACATCTTTGACGATGACGGTGTTTACGCCGATGGTCACATTGTCGCCGATGGTCACGTCGCCGATGATTTTGGTACCGGCCGCGATGAACACGTTGTTGCCGATGGTGGCGCTTTTTCCTTCCTCCGGTGTCTTGTGCCCGATGAGCACGCCCGGGTAGAGTGTGCAGTTCTCGCCGATATGTGTTTTCGGATTTATGACAATGGATCCCCAGTGCCATATCGTCAAGCCCTTGCCACAGGTGTTGGGTGGGATCTGAAAGCCGGTTTTATAGCTCAGCCGCCGCAATCGCCAAGCCCAATAGACATGGCCGATGAGGTACCAGCCACGTTGTGGCGCATTCTTGTAGTATTCCAGATGACGGAGCGCCACGATGTATTGCCAGATGCAGTGCTGGTCTGACATGGGGTTGGTGGCGATGCGCTCTTTCCATCGGCTGAGCAGATGCAGCTGTTTCTGATAGTTTTTTGAGTCAGCTCTGAGAAACTCTTTGAGCATAGCTCGGGAATTTATCTTGTCGGTTGCGGCCATGTTTCTTCTTTTCGCTTGTAGTAATGTATGTATTGCAAAGATACATTTTCTTTTTCAATATCCTTTGCTTTTTCCCATAATTTATTTTCATTCCATTTTATTTGGGCTTTCCACTCGTTTGCAGTACCTTTGTAATCAAAAAGGAAGACATGGACTACAAAGAGCAACTCTATAAGTATAACCAGCCCAATCTGCGGGCCTGCCAGCTGAAACAGCTGGAGATTCTCAAAGACATCGACAAGGCTTGCCGGAAGATGGGCATCAGCTATTGGCTCGATGGCGGTACGCTGTTGGGTGCCGTGCGCCACGGTGGATTTATCCCATGGGACGACGACATCGACATCGCCATGGACGTGAAGGATCTCCGCCGCTTTGTCAAGGAGGGACAGGCCTATCTGCCGCAGAACCTGATGATACAGTCGAGGGAAACCAATCCGCAGGTGAGGGCGCAAAACGTGAAGGTGCGTGACCTCAACTCGCTCTATATCGAGAAGGTCGACAACTTCATCGACGACTATGAGAAGGGTATCTATGTCGACATCTTCCCCTTTGACCGACATCCCAATGCGCCGAAAGCATGGATCAAACGGTTGAGCATCGGCATCACGAAGAGCATGGCGATTCTCAACCACTCCCATCGCTACTCGCTGCACGCCGTGGCTGAGTTTTTCTGGTTCGGAGGCAAGAAGTTGCTCTATACGGCTCTGTGGCGTGTGCTCATGCTGTTCTGTAAGTCAACACGCTACGCCGACATCCCGTCGATGAACGGCTATGGCATCACCCACGACCGCTCCACTGTGTTTCCCTTGGGCAAGATACGCTTCGAGGACACCGACTTCCCGGCACCAAACGACCCCGATCAGTATCTCAAGAACATCTACAAGGATTATATGACCATCCCGCCCGTGGAGAAGCGCCACTTCCATGCGATCCTCATCATCCCCGATTTGAAGGTTCATGAGGGCGAGAAGTAACTGACGGAAAAGAATAGATAAGATTGGGAAAATACTCCTTTTGCTGATAAGAAAAGCCGACAAAAGTTTGTCAGCCTGAGCTTTCATTCTAGAGAGAAAAGCGAGGGCAAAAAGAGATAAAAGAGAGTTGTTTCATCCAAAAAAGCGAGACGAAACGATCAAAAACCGATGTTGTCGTCCTCAAAAAGGTTATTTTACTCGATGAAAAAGCCCTTCTGAGGTGATGAAAACGGTGGTTTGACCAAAAATTCTCTAGAGAATTTTTGGTCAAACCACCGTTTTTATAATGAGCAAAATATGGTAGTTTTATTAACTTGCTGGTAATCAGCACTTTGCTAAAAGCGCTCAAAATTCGCGAAATCGCCACCAAAGTACTGTTTGCTGGCAAAGAACGCATTCTCAGAGGCGGAAAAATGTCACAAAACCTAACAACTTAGTTCTTTCTTGGCTACTTGTCCTGACGGCGTGTCGTGCTATTATTGGCTTTTCAGCGTCTCCAGCGAGTGGCTCAGTCCCGTAGAGATGTCGAAGAGCGGCTTCCATCCCGTGCGCTCTATCTTGGAGGTGTCGAAGGTGGCGCGGGTCACGGGGGTGGTGTTGTCTTGGTCGGCTGTGGCGGGTATGTCGAAGACCACTTGGCGCTTGGCCCACGCGGCCACCTGCTCAGCGAGCTGTCGGATGGTGATGTTGCCCTTGGCGTCGGCCACATTGTAGGCTTGTGCGCTCTCGCCGTGAAGCAGCAAGTGGAGGAGGGCGTGGGCACTGTCTACGACATAGAGCCAGCTGCGGTATTGCTCGCCATGGCTTTTCAGCACGATGTCCTCACCACGGAGCACGTTGCGGAAGAACTGGGCGAAGACACGGTTGTCCGACTCAGTGAAGCCCGGGCCATAGGTGTGGCACAGGCGGGCAATGGTCACCGGCGTGCCATACTCCGTGGCGTAGGCGATGCACAGCGTCTCGGCGGCCCGTTTCGACGAGGGATAGCAGGCGCGCGGCGTGGCGCAGTCGACATAGCCGCTGCTGGTCTCGGTGAAAGCGTGACCGTCGCCCTCGCCATAGATCTCGCCCGACGAGACATAGACCATCTTGCGCAGGCTGTGCTGGCGACCATAGTCCAGCAGGTTGGCCACGCCGTCGATGTTGGCCTTGATGACCTCTACGGGTTGCTGCTTGAAGAAGTTTGGACTGGCGTTGCTGGCCGCGTCGATGATATAGTCGTACGGCGTCTCACCCACGATAGGCTGTGTGACGTCCATCTCCACGAACGAAAAGCGAGGGTCGTCGGCGTAGGCGGCAAAGCGCTTCTCGGCCCTACGGCGGTTGCGTCCAGCGGCGAAGACCCGAAGATTGCGGTGAGGATCAGCCATCACGATGTCCACTACGCAGGCTCCGACCAAGCCAGTGGCACCCGCCACGAGCAGCGAGCGTCCTTGCAGGGCATCGAGGTTGAGGCCTTGGACGTAGAGTTGCTTGATGTCTTCCTGGTAAGGTGTCATTTCAGCCATGTCTCCGGTTGTACCTTCATCAGGGCCTTGAGGATTTCCAAGTCCTCTACGGTCGTGATCTTGATGTTTTTTTCTGATCCCGGCACGATGTGCATCTCGCGTCCGCCGAGTTCCGCCATCAGCGTGCAGGAAGCCACCGAGTTGGTGATGCCTTTGGCTTTTGCCTCCTCATGTGCCTGGATGAGGTTGCCCAGGCGGAAGGTCTGTGGCGTCTGCGTGCGGATGAGTTTGTCGCGGGGAATGCTCGTGGAGGTGGTGAATCCGTCGTCGCTTTCGAGGATGGCCTCGCGGCATTTGATGCCCGTGATGGCGTAGCCGTATTTCTGGCAGATGGCGATGTTGCTCGAAATGATGTCTTGTGAGAGCAACGGGCGCACGGCATCATGCACCAATACGAGGTCGGTGTCCTTGCATCCGGCCTCGCGGAGACCATAGATGCCGTTGTGTATCGACTCTTGTCCGTTCTTTCCGCCGGGGAAGATCCACTTCAGCTTGGTGATGTTGAACTGGTTGGCGTAGGACTGCAACACCGTTTCCCACCCTGCGAGGCACACCACGGCGATGCCGTGGATGTCGGGATGCTGTTGAAACGCCTTCATCGTGTGGATGATGATCGGGCAGTTGTCTACGTGCATAAACTGCTTGGGGATGTCCTGTCCCATGCGGTTGCCGGACCCGCCGGCGATGATGAGTGCATAGTTCATATAGTGGCGTCTGTTTTCTTCATGGCAAAGATAATACAAATATCTGAAGTTGACAAGGCTTTGCCGGTCTTGTTTTGATTATCGGCTTTTATCCTTTCGCTATCTTCCACTCTTTGATGGTACGTTCCTTACTGCTGAAATTGATACCAACCTTCACCAGGCGACGACCGTCTGATTCGTAAGGAATGAGATAACCCTTGTCGTCTATCTGAGTAAGAGCATCGTCAACAGAGCCGTCCATCTTCAGTTCCATTATGTAGACTGTGGTTGGAGTCTTCAGCAGTATATCCATTCTGCCTTCTGCTGTTCTCACTTGCGAATAGCAGAAGTTACTGAATAGCGAGAACATCACATAGAGCATGGCCGTATAATGCCCCTCTGATGTTTTCATATCCTTTAGGGTTCCTTCTTGATAAGGGATGGAGGCGAAGAAACTGCGTGCTATACGGAGCATTCCGTCAAGATCGTCATGCATCAGAGCCAGCCACATACTGCCTAAGGCACTACTGGCTTTTGTATTTTCTTTGCTTACATAATAAGGAATAAGCGAATGCAGCAGTCCTACCTTTACCTCAGTATTTGGAAATCCAAGAGTGTATTCCATACTGTAGGGATTGTAGTCCTTAATGGTCAAGTAACCGCTTTGATACAGCAGCGGAAGTGCACTGACCATGGCTTCTGTAGGTGCGTCGAAGTCTGACGAGAAAGCTTTGCTCTCTTCCAGTTCTGGGATAAACGTGTCGTAAGACTGAAGCGCTTTTATCAGATAGGACGGTGTGCCGGTCTCGAACCAGAAGTTATCTAATTGCTTCGTATTCATGGCACGCAGGACACTGAACGGGTTGTAGACGCCCTCGGAGTTGCGGGAGAAATGGTAACCGTCGTAGAGAACCTTGAGTTTCGACAGGGCTTCCTGGTAAGTGATTTGGTTAGACTCTGCGATACTTTGTATGCCGTCTTTGAAATTCTTTTCTATCTCTTCTTGGGTGAATCCTACAATAGTAGAATATTGCGGCAGCATCGTGATGTTGCTTAGGTTGTTGAGTTGGGAAAAAATGCTCAGCTGTGAAAACTTCGTGATGCCGGTAATGAAGACAAACCGAAGATACGGATCCAGTTTCTTTAATGGAGAAAAAAAAGACTGCAAGACTGTGCGCATGGCATCTAAACGGTCCGGAACATGAAGTACGGTGAGCAATGGTGAGTCGTACTCATCAATCAGCACGACTACTTGCTTCCCCGTTTTCTTATAGATGTTCTCAACCAATAGCCTGAACCTTGTACTTATGTCTCGGTCAGTGGATGTCGTGACTCCATAGCTCTCCTCCATGGAAGAGAGTGTGGCATTGATGCTGATGTCAAATTGCTCGGTCGTTCCCAGTTTGATATCGCTCAGGTCGAAGTGTAGAACGGGATATTCGGTCCAGTCCTGTTCCAGCGTTTCAATGTCCAGTCCGCTGAACAGCTCTTTCTTTCCTCTGAAATAGGCATCGAGCGTGCTGACGAGCAAAGACTTTCCAAAGCGGCGCGGGCGGGACAAAAAGACGTATTTCACGTCGTTTGCCATTTCGTAGACATACTGTGTCTTGTCTACATAGAGGCAGTTTCTCTTGCGGATCTCACTGAAGGTCTGTATTCCTATCGGATAACGTATCATAGTTTTTCCTTTTCCGCAAAGTTAATAAAATAAACGGCAACGGCAAATAATTCTCCAAGAAAAATGGCTGTCGACAATTTCAGAATCAATACAGATAACCGACATAAAGCGTTCCATTGTAAATAAGGAGGTAGAGCGTAAGAACTCCAATAAGCAGACGAGGAGTTAATCTTATCCACTCTTTGGTAGAGTGCGCGGCATCTTTCAATAGGTACGCCACTGCTATGGGCACGACGATGAGCCAATGCGCGCTCATGATGTAGGCTTCGTTGAGACCAAAGCCGAGCACGACATGGATGAGCAGGTCGAAGCCAAGAAACGACAAGGCCAGCCAGAGAAAGCGGCTACGACGGCCGGCCCACACGCCGAAAAGGAAGAGCAGGAGCACAAGTGCCTCCGCAATATAGTTGAAGGCGAAGCGATAGTGGACGATGACGGGACGGCTACGCAGTACGTCTTCGAGCAGATGATCGCTATGCAGCTGGATGGGCTCGCCGAGTACGTTCTCTATCAGACTCCGTCCGCGTGGCGTGCTGATGTCTGTCCACTGCGAGAACTCTCCGTTGGCGATGGGCTTGCCCTCATGGGCATGTATGGCGAGACGGCTGCTCTTGGCGGCTTTGACAGAGTCTTTCCGCGCTACGATGGCAAGGGCTGTGCGGCGGATGAGAGCCGTGTCGGTGGTGTGCATGGTGTCAGCAACCTGCTGATAGGTCTTGGCAATGAGTTTGTCGTGCTTCTTCGCCTTGGCTTCCTGACGCGCAATGAAGTTAGGTCGCTCATAGGTGTACCATTCCCATCGGGCAAAGCCCCAGATGAGAGCAGCGGGTAAGACACACGTCAGCAACAGGTTGGCAGGGCGCCAGAAACGCTTGCCACCGACGAAGAGATTAGCTAAAAACACTTTGATGCCGTTGTTGAGCGAGATGCCCGCAGTGAGAAAGAACAGCAGGACGGTCTGCCAGCGAGGCATGGTCTTCCCCGCCTTCATCTTCATGCCGGAGAGATAGAGCACCAGCGTGAGCATGAACATCGACAAGCAGAAGTGGTCGGGAACGCTGACGGTCACCATCACGTAAGCGAAAGAGAACAGAAAAGTGGTCAGCAACCAGGCGTCGTCCTTGCCGATGCCTACTACACGGTGGAGCAGACGTACCATATATATATAGGTGTAGTAGGCGCAGGCTACGAGTATGCAACCCATGATAAGCGGTGCGGCATTGCGCCCGGTGAGCCACTCCACGGCGGCATTGAGTTGTGAGGGCAGCCACATGAAGAAGGCCAGCAGCGGGTGGCGGTAGATGTTGTAGGCAGTGGTCCAGTGGTCGATGACAATGTAGCTCAGCGGATCGAAGCCTGAGATATGGAAGGTGCCCAGCACCAGTTTGCGGTAGTTGTCGTTGAGATGGCTCAGCTGATGCCAGTAACGGGCGATGACCAGTGCGTTGAGCAGGGTGACATAAGCCAGGACCAGCGCGCGACGAATGATTCCTTTCTTGTTCACAGCCATGACAATTATTGTTTAAGAAAGAACCGTACCAGCAGGAAGTTGACAGGCACGCAGACGCAGAACATCGGTATCGGTGCCCACCGCTTCGGTACGCCCAACCAGATGAACAGTGCGAGCATAGCCATCTGCAGCAGGTAGTTGACCACGTGACTCAGTGCGAATCCGGCACCATGCTTCACGTTGGCCTTGACATGAAAGGTGAAGTGGGTGCTGGCGTAGAAGTTGAAACAGAAACTTACCGCGTAGCCCACCGTGTTGGCTACGCCCGCGCTTGTCCATTGGAGCAGTAGCAGGTACACACCATACTGTATGAGTGTGGCCACGCCGCCGACGATGCCGAAGCGCAGCACCTCGCCCAGCTTCTCTTGTTTGTCTTTATCTAAATGGCTTGTAATGTCTTTCATCGGCATATTGCAACATTTCTTTGTCGCCGCGGCTGTCGCCGTAGGCGGTGATACGGTAATGGTCGCGCGGCTCGCTCAGCAATTCCTGCACACGGCGCACCTTTTCCGGACCATAGCAGTTGGCGGTGAGGAAGCGGCCGGTAATCTTGCCGTCGATGACTTCTATCCGGGTGCCTACGATGGAGAGACGGTGACTGCTCTGGTAATGACGGAAGAAAGGAGCCACCCAGTTGTCGATGCTTGCGCTGACCACCATCACCTGTGCGCCCTTGTCAAGGGCGTGGCTTAGAGTGGCGAGCCCCTGGGGACGGAGAAGCTCCGGATTGTCAGCGGCAAAGCGGCGGCAATAGTAGTTGAAGGTGTCCAGTGGCATACCGGCGAAAAAGTGGGTGAAGATCTTTTGCTTCGCTTTCCAATTGGGATAGAGATGGCACTTCATCAGCACCAGCTGAGGCAGGTAGCGCAGAAAACCACATGTCATGCGCCACGTGCCGTGGACGTAGCGGATAAAGGCAAGCAGCGTGTCGCGTGTGGTCAGCGTGCCGTCGAAGTCGAAGAGAAACACTTGCATAGTTGGTCTCTTTTAATACTCAATAGATGATCACGAGGAATGCGACAAACCATGCCAGGACATCGAGCTGGATGAAGCGGTCGTGGAGGATGATCTTTGTGGGATTGCCGCTCTTCTTTTCCACTACGGCTATCTGCAGATAGCGCAGGATACCTACCAGCACGAAGATGGAGGTGAGATAGAGATAGTCGTTGTGGAAGGCGGCGATGACCTCGGGACTTACGGTGTACATGATGTAGCATACCAAGGTCACGGCGGCTGTGATGGTGATGCTCTGGTTGATAAACGTCATGTTGTAGTGGATGGTGTTCTTGCGTGGAGGTTGTCCTGTCTGCTCCATGCGCAGCACATCGTCGCGGCGCTTGGCAAGACTCATGAACAGCGTCAGCAGGAAGGTCATCAGCACGATCCATTTGCTCAGCACGATGCCTGTCGCAAAGCCACTGGCAAACAGACGGAGCACAAAGCCGAAGGCCACCACGCACACGTCGATGACGGCATACTGCTTCAGCTTGGCGCAGTAGCCGAGGTTCATCAGCCAGTAGAAGAGGATGACGCTGCCCACGCTTATGGCATTGCTCTCCATGTCGCTTCCCACGGTAAGTAGGAGAGCACAGCTACCCATCGACATGAGGAACAGCAGGAACATCAGGCCGTAGGCTTGTGCCACTGTGACCGCGCCGGAGGCAATGGGGCGGTGACATTTCTCTGGGTGACGGATGTCGTCAGCAAGATCGCAGATGTCGTTGTAGCAATAGATGCTCGATGCCACGAAGCTGAATGCCATGAAGGTGATCAGTGTCGACAGTAGGGGCTGGGCCTCAAAGAGTTTTCCGCCAAACATCACGGGGCAGAACACGAAGGCGTTCTTCATCCATTGTGCCGGGCGGATGAGCTTAAGTAAACTGGTATAGTGCATGAGTATTTTTTTTATTTTTCTGTTGGTGTTCTTTGGAAGCGTTTCTCTACTGCATTCTGGATCACTTGCGTCACCTTTTGCAGCACCCATGCCAAGGGCAGGGTGATGACCAGACAGAGCAGGAAGGTCGGCCAATAGGAGAGTGTCTTGGGGATGTAGGCCAGCACAAAATGCTGATGGATGAGATAGCATTCCAAACTCAGTCCACCCACGAAACGGAAGCAACCGTTCACCTTGGCAGGCAACCGGCGGAAGACGCGGTTGAGGATGAGGATGGCTGTGACGGTGAGCGGGATGTAGAGCATACGCTCGATAAACAGTGGAAACTGTCCGTGCTTCTCCTGCTCCAGGAAGATGCTGGAGGTAAGAGCCATGACAAACATCAGGAAGACCATCCAGATGCCTTGTCCGTCGACGGTCTGCTTGCGTCGTACCATCTCGCCCATGTTGATGCCAATGAAGAAGATGGGCACGCGACTCCAGAAGATTTCAAGGTGCCCTACGACGTGATTGATAGGCGTCACCCACTGCACCAGGATGCACCACATCACCATCACCACGGGCAACCAACGGTAGATGGGATGACGACGGATCAGCTCCATGTAGGGCGGGGCAAAGAGATAGAGCATCATAATGGCGGGGATGTACCAGAAGTTTAACTCGTCGCGGAGCCAGAACTCCCAGTTAAAGCCCAACTCGCCGAAGAGGTCGATCCACGACCAAGCCGAGCCGCCATGGAACTTTGGCAGATAGAACAGTGCCGCGATGATGAGCCACGCTGGATAGATGCGCACGAAACGCCGGAAATAGAAACGCTTGACAGACGGATTCTTGGCCCACGAGAACCATAGGCCAATGCCGCTGAGAAACAGAAACATGTCCACGCCGATGTTGCCCATGCGACGAAGACCAAAGAAGGCATCGGAACGGGCAAGGTCTACATGGAACAGCATGATGAACAGCATGGCGGCTCCCATCAGCTCTCCACGGAAGCGGCTAATGTTAGCAAGCTCTATATCGGGAATACGTTTCACAATGTTGAATGATGAATGTTGAGTGTTGACTTATTAAATGTTGAGTGATGAGTTGATTCATCTAACTCCAAGCCTCGATCTTCTCACTTCAGAATCCAATCTTCTCACTTCAGACTCCTATCTTTTAACTCTTAATCTTCGCTTCTTTTGGGCTTGGAATCTTCTTCATCACTTCTTTCAGCAGCCAGGCAACACCCAGCGAAGTGATGACATAGAGCAGCAGACCCGCATAGTAGTCACCGTGGCGCGAGATGGGGATAAACACTTTGCGCAGTACGGGATGGATGACAAAGAGGGATGCGGAGATAGAGCCCAGCCAAGAGAAGACAAACCACAACATGTCGCGCAGACGCTGGATAGGCAACAGCGAAAGTGTCTTCACGAAGTAGACAGTGGCGTAGCACACCATTGCAGGAACGAAAGCCCAAGCGTAGTAGTTGGCACTCATCGACACGATGAAGAAGGAGCAGACTACCCAGCTCATCAGCGCGCCGCCGAAGTTCATGCGCACCAGCATGATGCGCTCGCCATAGCGGGCAAAGAGAATGCCGAGACCAAAGGGCAGCATGCCGCCCATGAAGTTGTAGCGATAATAGTTGATGGCTTCACTCTCAGGGCCCATCACCATTTGTATGCCGAGACATACAGCCATCAGTCCTGCTGTCCAACCCCAATGGTGGCGGTAGAGCAACAGACGATAGACAAGGTAGAGCTGGAGCATCAGACCGAAGAACCAGTAGGGTCCCGGCCAGATGTTGTCGTCGGGATGGGCAAGGAAGTTGTTGACCATACCCAGCTGCGTGAGGATCTGCACCACGGTGTAGTGCCAGCTGCCCGGCGTGATGGCGTCGACAATGGTGAAGCAAACGAAGCCGACTATCATCATCTTGAACAGTTTCAGGAAGTGATAACGGATGAAGCCTCCTGTGTTGACCTTCGGCTCCAGACGCGGTCCGGGTTTGGTGTTGCCGTATTTCCTTTCCAGGCCGAAGGCACTGAGGAAGAGGAAGACCGGCACGCCATAGTGTCCGAAAAACGAGATGAGGTGCATCGGCAGCAGAGCGTCGGGGCGGGCACAGACTTGCAGCAGCCAGTCGACATTGTGCTGGAAGTATTGATATTCGTTCTCCTTCACCACCGGACTGAGCCAGTGACAGTAGTTATGCAGGAAGATGCCCAGAATAGCCAGTCCGCGCATCACGTTGCATTCCTTACGAGTTAATAATTCTGCGTTCATTTTTCTTTGGGTCTTAACTTGTCGTAGTCAGCCTTGTTCTTGAGTATTCTCGGTCGCGAGGCGTCATACTCGGGCGACAGCAGGTTGTATTGTGCGTGATAGTCCTTGGTGGAAATGCCGGCGAGCCAGAGCAGCATGTGGGGCAGAGCGTCGGTCATAAACGGTTTGCGGCGAGCCGCCTTGATGGCTTGGAAGACGGCGGGATGCAGTCTGGCATAGCTGCGAGAGCAATAGATCCAGAAGGGTACCTCAAATTCATAGTGCGCCAATGGCCAGTCTACTTCGGCACTGTGGTTGCGGCAGACAATGTTGCGGCCTGGCTCGTAGCATTCCTCGCCGTGGTCGGGCATGTAGATGACAATGGCGTTGCGCTTGGAGAAGCGCTTGACGATAGCTGTGACGATGGAGTCGTTGTAGTGGACGGCGTTGTCGTAGTCGGCAATCATCTGTCGGCGTCCCGGTCCGAGTTCAGGCCGGTGCTCTTTGTAGTCGTCGGGAGTGAACACGCGCTGGTTGTCGGGGCAGCGCTGGCGATAGCTTACGTGCTGCCCGATGAGATGGAAGATGATGAGGTTGTGGTGGGTTTCCTGTCCGGGCCGCACGCGGTCGATGGTGATCTGTCCGTCCTTCACCTTGCTGTCGTAGTCGCTCAGCAGTCCGGCGTCGTAGCGATAGAGCTGGCTGTTGCGGGTGTCGAACTGTGCCTCGCTCAGCGTGGGATCGTTGAGGAAGAAACCGCCGGAGAAGTCATATACCGCCTCTTTGGCGCGCGGCAAGAACTGATTGGTCAGGAAGGTGACGTGGTAGCCGGCCTTGCGGAAGAGTTCAGGGAAAAGGGGATAGTCGCACCACTCACCTTTCTCTCCGACGACGTGGGTGGAGAAGACGTTCTTAAAGACAAAGCTGGTCAGGTTCCAACAGCTCACCACATCGGTGAACTTGGTGAGAAGCCCCGTCCGCTCCAGCTTTTTCTGCCGAGGGGTAGTGTTGAGAAAATAGTCGTATTGGGCATCGTGCGCCTTGCTGTAGCTCTCACCAATGATGAGCACGATGGTTGGCGAGGTGTAACTGCACGAGTCTACCTTGGCATTCTTGGCGGCGGCGATGCACTTCTCCACTTGCATAGAGGCGAGGTGGTTGCTGTATATGCTGAAAGCCAGACGGTAGATGGGCAAGTAGAACTGTGCGTGGTCGGCAGCGGTGAGCTTGTGCTCTATGGTGCCGATGGTCGGAGCGGTCATCATTCGGGTCATCTCCACCTTGTTGTGCCAGCTGGTGATGGCGCTGGTGATGAGCAGAGCAACTACGGCGATACCACTGATCAGCGTCACGGGCACGTGCTGCCAACGCTGACGGGTACGGTCTTTCCAACCTTCAAAAAGCAGATGCTGACGCTCGGTGAACAGTCGGCACCACCGGTGACGCAAGGCGATGAAAGCATGAATCACGATGAGCAGTACAATCCAGCCTACCGGAGAGAAGAGCACATCGGGGGTGAGATAGGAGCTCAGAAACTCACTGGCCTCGCGGCTGTCGGTCTCCGCCACCAGAAGGAGCATGGCAGGATTGAGCGTGGAGCCGAACTTCCAATAGCAGTAGACGTCGGCCATGGTGGTGGCGTAGAGGACTACATAGAGCAGGCGGCGCACCCACACACGTACCTTGTGGGGCAGAAGGGCCAGCACCACGCAGGCGAGATAGGTGTCGAGAAACAACTCGAGAAAGAGATTGTCGTAGAGGAAGTGGTCGCTGTTGAAGTCCACACGGTCACTCGATGGCGCTATCAGAGCGGTGACAATGCCAAGAGAGTACATCATGAAGAAAAATACACCATTGCGTGTAATAGGCTTCAAGAGAAACTGTGCTATACGGTGTAAACGGGTCATATAATAGATACCTATGAGTTGTGAATCACTTTAACCTTGCAAAATTAAGCATTTTCCGCCATATAACCAATTTTTGAATGTTGAATGTTGGGTGCGGACAGATGAATTATTTGAATAATGAAAGATGTATGGTGGATAGCTGGAATAATGAGTGACGAGTGGACTGGGTGGTGAATGAATCGCATAAAAAAGCCAGACTGCAAAATGTCGCAGTCTGGCTTATTGTTAGTTATATGAGTGGTCACGTAGACTGCAATGTATGCAGCTACTGCCCTTTGTGTCTTGCTTACGCGGCTTCTTTACGCTTACTTAGAGCGCCACAGTCCGTGGAGGTTGCAATACTCACGGGCATAGACGTTCTTGGCGTCGGTCTTGAACTCAGCCACTGGCTTGTCGTTCGGGGTGAGGTATTTGCGCAACACCTCATTGTTGTCGGTGATGAGCTCGATGAACTGGATGTAGTGAGCCTCTGTCATGGGGTGCTCCACCTCACCTACGGTGACGCGGTATCCGCCTTCAATCTTCTCTACGACGGGCACGTGCTTCTCTGTGGCAGCGTCGGTGGTGTTCTCCTTAAGCTGCTTGAATCCGCATACGTCCTTGTCGGTGGGGACGATAACCTCTACGATGTTGCCGCACTCTGCGCACTTATATACTTCGTTTCTTTTTGCCATAATGTTTTGTTGTGTTAAATGTTGTTTGACTTTATATCATTCACAAAGATAACATTCTTTTTTGGAAGAAGCAAATTATCGGGCGGTGGCGGTGCGTGTTTTAGGATATTTTTGCTAAAAGTGATAAGAGAAAGCCTCATGCATAGCTGTGCATGCCACTGAGCAGATAGTTTACGCCGAAGTAGGTCATCAGGATGCTCAGGAAGCAGAACACCATATATATATGGTACGCGCGCGGACGAGCCAGTCGTGGCAGGCTTTGTGTGTGCAGGGCGATGGCATAGAGCATGAAAGTGATGAGTGCCCATGTCTCTTTCGGATCCCAGCTCCAGTAACTGCCCCAACTGATGTTGGCCCAGATGGCTCCGAGGAAGATGCCAATGCCTAAGGTGACGATGGCGGGATAGAGAAACACGCGGCTGACCACTTGCAAGGCTTCGGCCTGGCGGGGACGTATCAGTGCGGCAAGTCCGCAGAAGAAGGTGATGGAGAGGAAGGCGTAGCTCATCATCATGAAACTCACGTGGATGCTCAGCAGTGGCGAGTTGAGCACGGGCATCAGTGGGCCGATGGCCGGATCCATGAGGCTGATATGACTCACAAGCAGGAAGAAACCCGAGATGAGAAAGCCAAAGGCGCACATCAGCAAGGTCAAGCCATTGTGGCCGGCAGACTGCGTAGAAGCAAAGATAAGCACGAAGAGCTGTGCCATCCATGCCACGGCGAGTGTCGTCTCATAGCCATTTCCCAAGGGGATGGTGCCTGATATGATCCAACGGAGAGCAAGCACGAAGGTCAACAGTAAGAACGAGAGCAGTAGCAGAACACGAAGGGGACGTGTCGCCCTGGTGGAGCGTCGTGCCATAAAGGCCAAGGTAAGCATTCCCAGCGAGAGGTTGAATATGAAGAGAATCGTGGTGTAGGGTAACCGGTTGTAGACGTTTTCGGCCGCAAGTCTCCCCTTTGAGGGCAGGCTGTTGCCGCCGTTGCGTTGCTGATACTTGGCGATGGCGTCCAGCGTGCTGTTGACGGTGGCGAAGTCGCCGCGCCGGGCTACCACGAAAAGTGTGGCAAACGTGCGTCCGATGAAGTCGGCATCCTTTCGTGGCATCTCTTTGGGGAAGCGCTCAAAAGGTGAGAACCACAGTGTGCGGTGGTGGGAGAACGTATAGGGATAGAGCGTAAAGGGTGTACCTTGGCGTAGTGTCATCATCATCTGCAGCTTGCTGTCGATGTCGGCGCATGCTTTGTGGAAGGCATCTTTGTTTGTGCCGTGGGCGTAGTCATAGGCAGGTTGTCCCAGGATATACTCGCCGTCACGGAAGAAGACGTTCACGCTGGCATATTTTTCAAGGCCTAATTGTTGGCGCATCTCGCTGCTCTTGATGCGAATGAATGGCTCGCCCGACCAGTCCTCGGGATAGAAAGTCCAGCCCAGGAGCACCTGTTCGGCGGTATAGTCTTTATAACTGCGGCTGCCATGGATCTTCTGTACGAAGTCGAGGGCATAGGTCTCTACGGGACAGATACGGTCGTTGTACTCCATGAGCAGCTTGCCAAAGCGGTCGGCAGTCTCCCGTGGCACGCTGGTCTGGGCGTGACTGGTGATGGGGACTGACAGCAACAATATTAATAAAGTATTAGTAAGAACGGAACTGCACCTTGCTTGCGATGTATTTTCCTTGCTTTTATTAACGGTGTCATCCAAATGTGACAGCTGTCGGATACTGCGGCGGAACGTGCCCTTGGGGTCTATGAGCAACCAAAGCAGAGAGAAGAACAGCAGGCCGTAGCCCGTGTAGGTGACGGGGATTCCCCAGCGGTCGCTGCTGACGCTGAGTATAGAGCCAAGGTTATCGGTGTCGTAACTGGTTTGGTAAAAACGGACGCCATGGTAGACAAAGATCTTGTTCATCGACACTTGGGCATGAGTAACGGTCTTGCCGTCGGCGATAGAGAAGTGGGTGATGTAGTCTGAGGCAGCTGTGGTGCCAGAATGGTTGATTACGTCGAAGCGATCGAGTCGGACGACAAAGGGAAGCGGCTGGCTCTTGGTCTCAGTCATCGACACCATCTCGCGATAGCTATCTACCGCTTCGCCTTGCCGCAGATGGAGCGTACCGATGAACGAGGTGAGGTGGGTGAGCAAGGCACCTAATAATATAATAAGGAGTGAGAGGTGGAGCAGCAAGATGTTCCATTTCCTTACGTGCCGCTTGACGATATACGTGATTCCGACTGCTGCTAACAGAGCCCATAGCAGCGTGAACCACCATGCGCCATAGATGTGTTCATTGACAAACGGCGTGCTGGTGCAATGCTCTACGACGGTGGCAGCTGCCATTACACTGATAAGAAGCACGTAAAGGGAGAGAAGAGCTTTCTTGATAAACACCATGTTCTGATGATAATGACTAAAAACGACTATGAGTGTGTTGGTATTGTATTGTACATCATGTATTTTGAAAAGAGGGAAGTCATGCGGCATGACTCAGGGTCTCCCGACTCCTTGCCCTGACCGCATGACGAAAAACATGATGTTATATAGCTCGTAAGAATTTCACGACACAGTCGCGGTCTTTCTTGCTGAGCTGATAAAACTTTGCCGCAGCGAAGTATGCCTGGCTGTTCTTGCTGTAGGCGTGCCACATGATGGCCTCCACCTCGTTACGTGCACGGCAGTCGTGCAACCGGTCTTCAGCACCTGTGTTGGCAAGCGAGAGTCCGCGTCCCCACAGTGGTGTGGTGCGGCACCAGCTGCCATGGATGTCGTTCTTCATGCACAGCTTGTGCTGTACGAAGTCGGAGTAAGGATATATCTTCTGATGAGGATATTTGGGTAGCGTCTTCAGGCTGATGTTGTTAGGACTCCAGTAGTTGTCATCGCCGGTAGTCCACTGAGGACGGTGACAGTGGGCGCACCCCATGCTGATGAAGAGCTCCTTGCCACGCTGTACGTCGGTATCGTTGAGATTGCGGGCACGGGGAATGGAGAGACCGCGGTGCCACACCATGAAGTTGTAGAACTGGTCGTCGCTCATCTCTGCCTGGAACTTATGCCAGGGATTGTCGAACTGGTTGGTACCGGGACGCAGTAGGTTGTAGACCATGTGCTGCACGCTGTCGCGTGAGCCGTCACCATAATAGGGTGAAGTCGGGTCGGCCATGATCGCCTTCAGCACGCTTTCGTTTTCCGACATAGCCTTGGCCCAGGCGTTGGTGGTATAGAGATAAGGACGGTCGGAACGCGTCACGTTGGTGATATTCCACACGGCGTTGGCACCGGGGCCGTCCTGCAGAGATGCACGGGTGAGGGCATAGGTGAAGCGCTTGAGCATTTTCTCGACAGGCTGTCCTTTAGAGTCGGTGCCGGGAACAGTGAACTTATACCAGGCACTGGCTGCCATGTCGTTGGCTCCTTTGTCCCAAAAGCTTGGGTTCAGCTCCACACCGACAGCAGCTTCTTTCTTATATTGTGCGATGATAGAGTCCTGTGGAATGGCATCGATGAGGCCTGTGCCGATGACGCCAATGGTCGATTCCAGTCTGACAGCATAGTTGGTAGGCTTCGGGTTGGTGTTGAAGGCACTCTCAGGAATCGTTACCTCAGGATAGATAAGGTCGTAGGTTTCGCCGTCGGGAAACTTCATTGGCAGTCCTGACTCCATGGCGGTGACGTGCTTCCACTCTATTCTTATCTGACTGCCGTCGACAGGCGGCAGGAAGGGTGCATTGGCGAGGGTCTGCGGCATGCCCGTGACCTCAGAGATATAGGCACCGTCGTTGCTGCCCTCTGACGTAGGATGGTAGATAGCCAGCAGATAACCGTTGCCATAAGTCGAAGGATAAGAGGTCTGCCGCTTGCCGTGGCCGTAGCCTGGGTGACAGTCAATGCACGACGATCGCAGGTAAGCCGGTCCGAGTCCTTTGAAGGGCTCTGTATTGTCAGTGAAGTTACGTTCAAAGACAGCCTCACCGAGTTTGAAGGCCAGCTCCAGTTTTTCGTTGTCTACCACGACGGGTGTCTCGTCTTCGTAGCAACCGGCGGTGACATTGTCGGTAGTGCCGAGCTTACCGCCCGGATACCATTCGTCAGCTGAGAAGTTACCTACAGACTTTCCAACATATTCAGCGTCTTCCACATTGCCCTGACCGCTGACATCGGGGTCATTGTCCTTACAGGCAGAAAGTCCCATGGTCATCAGTCCTGCAAGGATTAAGAGAGATTTATTCGTACAGTAGTTCATTGTCATGAAAATGATTTGAATTTTTCTCTTTCCTCCCGCCTTTAGGGGAGGAAAGAGCTTACGCGTTATTGCTTCGACATCCACTCACCGGCTTTGGTGAGGTCAGTGTCGAGTGCTTGTATAGCCTTCTGAGCAACGCCCACCTTTTCGTTGTGGATGTTGTTGACGAAGCCGCCCTTCAGCGTCTTGCAGTCATCCAAAGCAGCAATAGAAGCCTTCAGGTCGCTCTCAAGTTGTGCAAGTCCCTCATAGTTGTGATCTTTCATAAACTGAATGAGCGACTTGCTGTTGTCGCGGCTGTTGTCGTCGGAACGCCCACCGTAGAGACTGTTCTCAATAGAGCGGATGTTGTCCTGGAAGTCATAGAACGAGCGCTCGCTGTAAGGCGACTCGATATAGTTCTCGTCCTCGCCAGAGTAAGGATTGCCGATCTTTGTGTTGGCGACCTCGTCGCAGATGTTCTCACATCCGGCGATGATGATGGCGTTCATAGCTGCTTGCCAAGTACGGTAAGTACTTCCGGCGTTGCCTGCTGCAAGGAAGTTCTGACCATAGGAATAGTCGCCGCCGTTGACGGTTGTTGCGTATTCGAGTTCCTCCATACGGTCCTTGTGTTCCTTGGGTGCGTTTTCGTTCCACGCCACTTCCATCTGCCAGCACTTGTCGCGCAGGTCAAGGGCGACGACCTTAGCGAAGACCAGTTCCTCTTCACCGGTGACATCGGCATTGATCTTTGTGAATTCATTGTCAGTCTCGTTGGCCTTCAGTGCGTCGACAGTGCGGTTGGCACCATTGCGGAAGAGCACAAACTCGATGCCGTGGAAGCCTAACTGTGTCTCACCGAGCACGGTGACGTCGTTGTCCTCTTCCATTTGCTTCACCTGCTCCTTGTTTTTCAGTGTTGTGGCAAGTTTGCTCACGTTGAGTGGCCAGGTGTCGATATGCGGGTCGATGCCGAAGTCTGTAGCGGCGCCGAAGAGGAAGGCCTCACTGCTCTCGTAGTACGAGCGTGCTTTTTTGAAGGTCTCACAAGTCTGGTCGATGTCGCTCTGGGTGAGCGTACCGGCGCGGAACTTTGTTAGGTCGTTGTCGAGCTGGGTGTAGAGGTTAGCCGTCTCCTCGGCGAGATATTTGTAGGTGCTGTTCACAGTGTTGGCGATGTACTGCTCACCGATGGCTTTCATCTCTTTCTGTGCGTTGGTGAGCCCGGTTGTATCGCCATTGTCGTTGTTGTCGTCACTGCACGATGACAGTCCGGCTGTGGTAAGGAGAGCTGCCGCGAAGAGCAGCGCATACTTGGTAAATTTTCTCATTGTTATGTCTTTGTTAGTTATGTTTTCGTTACATATCCCGTACTTCTTTACAGGAAGAAAGCCTCGTAGGCGATACCAATGTTCAAGCTTGGCTCGTTGTTGTACTGGCTTTTGAGGAAGCGGTAGGAGTAGTCAGCCTTGATGGCAATTTGCTTGATGGGGTAATAGTTGAAGCCGAAGGTCACGGCCTGCTTCTTTGTATATTCATAGGAGGGCTCACCTTTGGCCGGAATATAAGAGTTATAGTAGTCGTATCGGCCAAAGAGATAGAACTTTTGCTGGTCGGCGTGCAGTTTCTGAATCTGTGAGAAGATGTCGTAGCCGGCTTCCACGCCGATGGCTACGGCATTCTTTCCCACATAGCTTTTGTCGTAGGGGGCATTGTTCGACGTGCGGTTGATCTTCACTATGCTCAGTGTCTTGGCGTCGCTCAGATAACCATAGTCGGCCTGGCCACGTACGATCCAGTTATATTTATGAAAGGTAAAGTCGAAAGAACCGAAATACACGCTACCTTTGATGTTGTCGTAGGTCTTCGTGCCTAACTTCTCTCCTTGGGTGTTGTAGTTGTCACCCTCCATGTCGTGGGGAAAAGTATTGTGCATCGACTGTCCGTAGTATCCACTCAGTCCCAGTCGCAGACCGTCGGTGACATAGTAGTCCAGGCGTGTGGCAAAGCCGTATTTGTTGGCCACCTTATATTCAAAGGGGCTTCCGGCACCGGCATTGATCCATCCGTCGCGGCTGAACTTAAATCCGTCGAGTCCGGCAAGCAGTTGAGCCTCATAGCGGAACTTCCCGGCGCGTCCCCAGAAACTCACGCCCGTGTCGTGCCATGTTGAGGGCAGAATGGTGTATTCGCCTTGCGGGCGATAGATGGTAAAGAAGTTGAGCGGCTCGTGGTGGGCGTTGAGTAGTCCCACGGGCACGACGATGTGTCCGGCACGGATGTTGGCCCATCGAGCAAAACTCTTTTGCAGCCAGAACTGTTCCAGTTCCACCTCACCGCCTTTTTCCGTATCGGTCTCCCATTCACCGCTCTCCTCATATTCCTGTTCTACCGACGAGCCGGTGCCGGTATGCTCAAACTCTATCTCCGAGCCCATCGTCCATCCTTTGCCGAAGTCATAGCCCAGATAGATGACAGCATGGGGAATGTCGAAGCGCCCATGGCTTGGGTCATGCTTATACTGGCTTGCACGTGAATAGCGGTAGACGTTATCGCTGTAGAAATTGCGGCTGTAGGCAGCCTCGCCGTATCCGCCTACGCTCAGACGGTGACCGCCGGCGTGAGCCATCACCGAGTCTGCGGCACTGACTTGTGCCTGTATGGGCAGGGCTGCAAAAGCGAGCGCCAAAGACAGCAGGCTTGTTGAGATCTTCTTTTCCATCGTGTGTTACTGTTGATATTTATTTCTTTTTTGCGGCTGCAAAGTTACGGAGTATAGGGAATGTTGACAATACCTAAAATTCGTGAAATCGGTAAATGACCTTAGCATCCTCATTATTGGGGATGTTGGTAGGCTGTGCTTTGTCTGTAACTCCCGTGTTTACGATGAAACACATTCTTCACACGGTTGTAGTCCCAATGCCATTTGCTGTTAACAAATCCTTAATATTTGTGACCTAACTTTGCAGTGTCATTCAACAAAAAGATGAAAATGCGATTTAAAGAAGGTAAAAAGATGAATCCGTTGCTGCTGTTTGTGTTGTTGGCTGGACTGCCCTCTGCTGCGTCCGCCGATGTGCTCCGTGGCACGGTAAAGAGCCAGTCGGGTGCTCCTCTGGTCGGTGTGAGCGTTTATGACAAGACTTCCGGACAGGGTGTTGTCACCGACGAGAAAGGACAGTATGCCATTGACACGGAGAATGGACACGAGCTTCGCTTCTCCTATCTCGGCTTTCAGGAACAGCACCATCAGGTCAATGGCAGTCAGCTCGACGTGAAGCTGAAAGACGATGTGCACAACCTCGACGAGCTGGTCGTCGTCGGTTATGGCGTGCAAAAGAAGCGCGACATCATCGGCGCCGTGTCGTCGGTCAGCGGTGACGTGCTGGAGAACCGCAGCAATCCCAATATCACGCGTAGTCTGCAAGGACAGGTGCCCGGTCTGACCATCACCATGGCCGATGGCAAGCCCATCCGCACGGGTACCATTCGCATTCGTGGCAATGTCAACTCCATCGGAGCCGGCGGTGGCGCCCTTGTGCTTGTCGATGGCGTGGAGGGTGATCTCAATGCTGTCAACCCCGACGATGTGGAGAGCATCAGCGTGCTCAAGGATGCGTCCTCGACGGCTATCTATGGTGCTCGCGGCGCTTTTGGCGTGATCCTCATCACCACCAAGAAAGCCAAGGTGGGCCGTCCTACCATCCAATATAGCGGCAATGTCTCCATACTCTCACGCACCGTCAAACCCGAAATGGTGACCAACGGACTACAGTGGACCACCGATTTCTACAATGCCTACGTCAACTATAAAGGCAAGGAGCCCAGCACTATCAACAACCGCTTCAATAAGTTCATCGTCAGCTGGGACGACTGGTACAGCGAACTGCAGCGTCGCGATGCCGATCCTACGCTTGAGAAGATCCGCATCAATGCCAACGGCTATTACGACTACTTCGGCAATACCGATTGGTTTGCCGAGACCTATAAAAACAGTCATGCCGCCACGCAACACAATCTCAGTCTCTCGGGTGGTTCCAACCGGGCTACCTATCTTCTTTCCGGTGGCTATTATGGTACGAGCGGTATCTATAAGATAGGTGACGAAAAGTTCCAGCGCTTCAACCTCCGCGCCAAGGGCACGCTGCGACTCAACAGTTGGCTGACTGTGAGCGATAATATCGAGGTGTGGCGCCGCATCTATCACGAGCCTGCCGTGATGTACTCCTACAGTCCTACCGACCTCTCTACGATCATCCCTATCCAGCGTCAGATCGAGACCCAGGGCTTCCCCGTTGCCACTTTGCGCAACCTCGACGGCACGTGGACCGAGGCCGCTGTCTACACAGGATACACCGGAATGTACGAGGGTACGTCATGGCGCGAACTGAAGAAACTCACGGTGAAGAACACTGTCGGGCTGACTGCCGACTTCATTAAGGATGTGCTGCAGGGTAAGGCCGACTTTACTTATAGCTATACTGCCAACCACCGCGATCAAGTCGGCAACCTCTACACGGGCTACATCTCGCCGTCGGCTTCTGTACAGCACCAAAACTTCAGCTATCTCGAGTCGCGCTTCTACGACACAGAATATATGTCGGCCAATGCCACGCTGACTTTCACGCCCCGTCTCAGTGCTGACCATAAGGTGAAGATCATGGGAGGCTGGAACCTCGAGAGCGAGAAAAACCGCTCTACACGTGTCATGCGGCAAGGACTGCTCGTCAAGGACAAGCCCAACTTCAATCTTCTCGATGGTGACAACTATTACATTCAGGACAACGGCAGCTACGACTGGGCGTTTGTCGGATTCTTCTATCGTTTGAACTACAACTACAAAGGCCGTTACCTCGCTGAGGCCAGTGGACGCTACGACGGCAGCAGCAAGTTTCCGTCAAGTCAGCAATGGGGCTTCTTTCCTTCCGGTTCTGTCGGCTGGCGGATGAGCGAAGAACCGTGGATGAAAGCGCTGCGCGACTCGTGGCTCAACAACCTCAAGGTCAGGGCTTCTGTCGGTGAGGCTGGTAACGGACTTGTCAGCCCTTACCAGTATCTCTCCACGATGTCGATCAAAAAGAGCAGTGTGGTCAAGGACGGAAAGTTCATCACCTACACTAATGCGCCCGCGCCCGTTCCCAAGAGTCTGACGTGGGAAAAGGTGACCACCTATGATCTTGGCCTTGATCTCGACCTTTTCCGCAATCGCTTCAACCTCTGTTTTGACCTCTATCGCAAAAACACCACCGACATGTATGTCGTCGGTGACGAGCTGCCCGCCGTCTATGGCAACAGTGCACCCAAGGGCAACAATGCCGACATGAAGACCAACGGATGGGAGCTCAGCGTGAGCTGGCGCGACCAGGTGACGCTGGCCGGAAGTCCCCTGCAGTATTTTGCCAAAGCCGCCCTGTGGGACAGTCGCAGCTATATCACCAAGTACACAGCTACAACCAACACACTGCCTACCAACAACACCGCACATTATTATAAAGGTATGGAGGTCGGCGAACTGTGGGGCTTCCGTGTTGACGGATTCTTCCAGAGCAAAGACGATGTTGCCAAGTCGCCTTCGCAGAGCTGGTTCACCAACTACAATGGTGGCGGAACGGTGTGGGAGGCCGGTGATCTGAAGTTTAAGGATGTCAACGGAGATAAGAAGATCGACAACGGCAACGGCACGCTTGAGAACCACGGCGACCTGGTGAAGATCGGCAACACCGCGCCCCGCTATTGCTATAGTTTCTCGTTGGGAGCTGACTGGAAGGGCATCGGCCTCTCCACCTTCTGGCAAGGTGTGGGCAAGCGCGACTGGTATCCTCATGCCGAGTCGTCGCTCTTCTGGGGCATGTATGGCCGTGCCTATGGCTTCGATCTGCCGTGGCAAAACAGTAACACCCAGGCCGGTGTTGATGCCGACGGCAATATCACCAATTCCGGAGCCTATTGGCCACGACTGCGCTCCTATATCGCTGAGGTCGGAAAGGGCACGCTGACGCAGCCCAACGACAAGTATCTGCAGAGCGCCGCCTATCTCAGACTGAAGACCATCAACCTGAGCTACACTTTCCCGGTCAGTCTCATCAAGCCGCTGGGACTGCATAAGCTCATGATCTACGTCGCCGGTGAGAACCTGCTCACCTTTACGCCACTCCACAAACACGCCAAGAACTTCGATCCCGAGGTCATCAACTCCGGTGATCCCGACGGATGGAGCCCGGTGGGACAGGCCGGTGACGGATACAGCTACCCGATGATGAAGTCCGTGTCCTTTGGACTGAACGTAACATTCTGATTGAACTAAAAATAGCAAACAATGAATAGAAAGATGATATGCGGGCTCGCTCTTGCCGCAATGACCTTTTCGGCGTGCAGCGACCTGCTCGACAAGGAACCGCTCAACAACATCGACTCGCGCGAGTTTTTCGCCAATGCTGAGGAGCTGGAGCTTTATGCCAATGGTCTCTACGTCGACATGATACCCAGTGCTGAGGATCTCACCAGCAGTGGCAGCGGCACGTGTGACTATCTGGCTACGAGCACGACCAGCTCGTTGCTGCAAAAAGATTTCGACGTGGACAAGATGTCGGGATGGACCTACGGCGCGTGGACCAATCTCTTCCGCTGCAACTATTTCCTGGAAAACATCGCAAAGGCCAGTGGCAGCGCTGATGCCGCCACTCTCAACCACTATCGTGGCATTGCCCGCTTCTGGCGTGCCTGGTTCTATTTCGACAAGGTGAAGACCTATGGCAACGTGCCTTGGTACAGCCACACCATCGACGCTGCCGACAGCGTGCAGCTCTATAAGACCCGCGACGACCGCGAGCTCGTCATGGACAGCGTGCTGGCTGACCTCGACTTTGCCGCCGCTCACCTCAAAGCAGACAAGACGCTGCCGGTGTCGGCCTATACCGCCTTGGCACTGAAGTCGCGCGTCTGTCTCTTCGAGGGCACCTATCGCAAATACCACACCGTCAATCCATCTACCAATGAACCGTGGAAAGAGACCAATAGCTCACGGCGATGGCTCGGCGAATGCGTCAAAGCCTCGGAAGCACTGATGGGCTCAGGCGTGTACGGAATTGTCAACACGGGACATCCCGAAACCGACTACCGCAGTCTGTTCCAGTCAGAAAAACCATTGGACAAGGAGGTGATCATGGCGCGGGAATACAGCAGTGAGCTGGTTGCCACGCACAACGTCACGCAGAAGTTCAACTCTGCCGGCAACGACACGCGCCGTTGGTCACCCACGCAGGACTTCGTCAACACTTACCTCAACCGCGACGGCAGCCGGTTTACCGACCTGCCCGGCTACGACAAGAAGACCTTTGTGGAAAACTGCACTAACCGCGACTGCCGACTGCAACAAAGCGTCATTACACCCTCTTACAAGAAAAACATCAATGGCACTGTGCAGCGCTACAATGCTACTTGGTCGGTGACGATGACTGGCTATCAGGTCATTAAGTTCAACATGGACGACACCTATTATGAGCAGACCAGCCGCTGTAGCAACGCTATCCCCATTTTCCGGTATGCCGAGATCCTGCTCAACGAGGCTGAGGCTAAGGCTGAGCTTGGTGAGATGGACGGCAAGGTATGGGACAATACCATCCGCCCACTGCGTGAGCGGGCCGGTGTCAATGGCGACGCGCCCACTGTGGCTGACCCCTATCTGATGAAATACTATCTTGGAAAATGCTCGGATAAGTGGCTGTTGGAGATTAGACGTGAGCGTGCCATTGAGCTTTTCTTTGAAGGAGAGGGCCTGCGCTACGACGACCTGATGCGATGGGGTGAGGGCGAGATGCTCGCCGGAGAGTGGAACAGCATCTACATCGGTGAGAAAAACAAAGCCTATGACACCAACGGCGACGGTGTGAAAGACCTGGAGGTCTGCGACGGCAAACCCGCCTCGACGGTTTCCGGTATCTATTACATCAATCTCGCTAAGACGCCTTACTACTCTTTCAAGGACGGAAGACTCTATATCAAGAACGAAAACGACTGGAGCGACAAGAAATATCTCCACCCCATACCACGTGCCGCACTGGTCAAGAATCCTAATCTCAAACAAAACTACGGATGGAAATGAAAGCATCATTCTTCATAACTGCTCTCTTGCTCCTGATGGGAGTAGAAGCTCTTTCCTCATGCAATTCCGACGACAGCAACTTTGTGCTTCGCTCCGACTCACAGCTCCATTTCAGTTATGCGGCCGGTGAGCGTGACTTCACGGTGTGCACCGACGGCGACTGGTCGGTGACCACACAATCGTCGTGGCTGTCGTTCGACAAGACGAACGGAACGGGCGACGGCGCTACTCGCCAAAAGATACAGGTGATCTCGGCACGCAACACCGGTGCCGAGCGTATCGACTCCTTTGTGCTTCATGCAGCGGGACGCGACCTGACCGTCTACTGCCGCCAGGACGAGGGCGCTCCTTTCACCTTTGGCAATGCCAAGTTCTCGGGTTCCTTGCAGATGGGCAAGCGTGCTGACCTCTGTGTCGTGTTGCCTTACTCTTATGGCTATCGGGGTATGACGCTGAAGTTGCATACCGCGTTGTCGGGCGCAGGGGCCGAAGGCCTTGCTGTCAACGACACCACGGTGACGCTCGGTGGCGAGACGGGTACGATACTGTTACCCGTCATCGGTGCCCCGAAGTCCGCCGGGCCGGTACTCATCAAGGTGTCTGCTGATGCGGCCGATGTCAGTCCCGTTGTCGTTCAGACCTCTGTGCTCTCGCAGGTGCTCCTGGAACAGCATTTCGACCAAATGGTTTGGGGTGGTGACGTCATCAACTATCAGCCGGGCGTCATGGGCGGCTTCATGGCGGGCGACGGCGGTAAGGTTGTCGACCCCAGCGTCGCTGTTGCTTCCTGCAAGGCTTCTACTGACGGCAGCAACGACCTTATCCTCACCATGTCGGAGAGCTATCGACGGTTGCGCGGCTTCGAGGGCTGGGACGGAGCACGCATCTATGAGCATCCGGGTTACGTGAAGATTGGAACGGCAAAACTCGTCGGTACGATCATCACTCCGGCGCTGAGCCGCTTGTCCGATGGCGTGACGACAGTCAGGGTGACCTGTCGTGTGGCACAGTATCTCAGTGAGTCTGGCGGTACGCTGACCATTCAAGTCCTCGGTGGCGGCACGCCTTCGATGGCGGCCTACGCCTATCAGCATGCCGGCAAGAAGACGGGATGCACCTGGGAAGACATTGTGTTCACGGTGACTGGCGTGACGAAGAACACAAAGATCGCGTTCAGCACGAAGGGCAACAAACGCTTCTGCTTGGACGATGTGGTTATTTCTGAAGGTAAATAAAGCGATATGAGAAGACAAGTTTTTGAGATTATCAACTTTGTGGTCGCCATGACCATAGGCATATTCTTCATCTGTTCCTGCTCTTCTTCCTCAGAAAGTGGGGGAGGGGACAACGGTGGAAAGACAACATCCACGCCAGCCGTACCTCAGCCCGACGCCGGCAATGACCTTTACGGACTGCTTCTCGACGACAGCGGAAAGCCTTGCACGGGTGTCACCGTCAGCGATGGCTATAGTTGCGTACAGACCGACAGCCGTGGCTTTTACCAGATGAAGCGCCATGAAGGAGCCCGCTATGTGTTCTACGCTACGCCGCCGGACTGCAAGGCGCGCCCCACGCAGTTCTTTCAGAAACTGAACACAGCAAAGGAGTATGACTTCACGCTCACAAGGCAAACCTCGTCGGAGAGTCATTTCGCACTCATCGCCATGGGCGATCCACAGGTGACCAACAATAGTCAGCTGGCCCGCTTCAAGGACGAGACGCTGACCGACTTGCAGCAGACCGTTGCTAGTCTGAACCTGCCTACGTGTGGCATTGCCTTGGGAGACATTGTCAACGACAAGCCAGACATGATGGGCTCGATGCGTTCTGTGCTCTCCTCTACCGACACGCCGTTCTTCTCTACCATCGGCAACCACGACAAGGTGAGGCAGACCGACGTCACGACGCCCAGAACCACCGACAACTACGAGCGGGCGTTCGGGCCGCTCAACTACTCGTTCAACCGTGGACAGGTGCATTTCATCTGTCTCGATGATGTGGTGTTCAGCAATAGTGAGGACTACGCCACCGGCATCTCTGATGATCAGATCGCCTGGATGAAGGCCGACCTGCAGAGCGTCCCCAAAGACAGATTGGTGATCGTCTACTACCACATCCCTTTGCGCGACAGCAATGCACCGGGCCGCGCGGCTATGCTCAGCCTGCTCAAGGATTACCCCAATGTGAAGCTCATGTGCGGACATACCCACTACTTGCAAAACTATCAGGTCAAGGAGCCCATCCAGACTGAGGAGCGCATCCACGGCACAGCGTGCGGAGCCTGGTGGCACTCGGTCATCTGTACCGACGGCACGCCCAATGGCTACGCTGTCTATGAGATTCAAGGCAACAAGATCATCAACCAGTATTACAAGCCCACGCGCTACGACAAGTCGTTCCAGATACGTCTCTTCCATGGCAACGCCTTCTTTGGCGGACAATACGGTACCTATTCCTATGGGCTCCCTTCCGACTATGTCGTAGCCAACGTGTTCAACTATGACCCGCAATGGCATGTGAGCGTCTATGAAAATGGGAAGTATAGTGGTGAGATGACCTCTGCGCTGAGCTACTTCAAGCAGGACGCCTGGGCTGTGGGACTCCATCTTGGCGTGCTCAACCGCGATGAGAAGAACTATGGAGTCACCTGCTATCACGACTTCGTCTACAAACTCAAGAACCCTAAGGCCAAGGTCAAGGTGGAAGCTGTAGACGAGTATGGCAACACCTACACGCAAGAGGCGTTTACCACCTCTCTCGCTGAGGCCGAGAGCTATGGCAGCGCAGCGGCTAAATAACTTCATCAACAAGAATTCCAAAGCACAATGAAAAAGATAACAACTCTATTTCTCCTTTCTGCCATGACGCTCTCTGCCATGGCGCAGCAAACCTCTTTCGTATTGAAAGGTGAGGTGAAAACGCCTGCCGGTAAAGGTATCGCGCATGTCGTGGTCAACGACGGACTTCACTTCACCACCACCGACGAACAAGGACGGTGGACGCTGACCAGCGACACCTGTTTGAGCAAGTTTGTCGCCATCTCCACTCCCGCCGACTATGAACTCAACAACGACCATGGTCTGGCTCGGTTCTATATTCCCATGGCAAAGGCAGTAAAGAGCGGTAACAACAACGATTTCGTACTCCGCAAGCGCAAGAAAGGAGCTGACCGCTTTACCTATATTGCCATCAGCGACCCGCAGATGCGCAATGAGAAAGAGGTGGGACGATGGAAAAACGAGACGCTCAAGGATCTCACTCACACCGTAGATTCGCTGAAGAGCCGGGGCGAGATCATCGGCATGACGCTCGGCGACCTGGTCTTCGACACGCCTAACCTCTTCCCCACGTACGCTGCCTCGTGTCAGAACCTGGGGTTGATGATGTTCCAGACCATCGGCAACCACGATCTCGACAAGCGCTATCAGGATTTGCACAACATGCGGCTGGGCACGCCCGTCTATGCCGAGCAGAACTATTTCCGCTTTTTTGGTCCTACCGACTACTCGTTCAACATCGGAAAGATACATGTCGTGACATTGAAAAACATCAATTATGTAGGTCATAAGAAATATATCGAGGCCATCACCGACGGGCAGTTGGCCTGGTTGGAAAAGGATCTGAGCTATGTGCCGAAGGGCTCTACCGTGTTTCTCAACATGCATGCTGCCGCATGGAACACAGTACAGGGCGACGGCAACATCCGCAATGCAACCGAACTGAAGCAGGTGTTGAAGGACTATCGCGTGCATGTCTTCTGCGGGCATACCCATTATTTCCAGAATATCGTGGTCAACGATCATCTCTATCAGCACAACATCACGGCGGCGTGTGGCGCTTGGTGGGCAGGCAGCGTGGGAGTGTGCGGTGCGCCCAACGGCTATCTCATCGTTGATGTCAACGGTGACGACGTGCGCTGGCACTTCAAGCCGACGGGTGAACCCGTGACTACACAGATGCGGCTCTACGTGCCGGGCACCTTCCGTCGCGATCGTCAGCATCTTGTGGCCAACGTCTGGGACTATGATCCGGCGTGCACGGTGACCTGGCAGGAGGATGGTGTCGACAAGGGGACGATGGAACAGTTCACAGCCACCGACGAGATGTACATACGCATGGAGAACGCGCTCTACCGCGATGCCGGCGAGCAGCCCACCGGGCATCTCTTCCGATGCAAGCCGGGAAAGAAGGCCAAGAGCGTGACCGTAACGTTTACCAACCGCTTCGGCGAAAAATATAAGCAGGAGATAAAGCTGTAGCGAATCTGTATCGCTGCGGATATACACAGACGAGAATACACACAGACACGTATCGGGGGCTAAAGGCGGTAATCAGCCTTTGGCAAATCTCTCAATGCTAACGGGGGTGGCAACGAACTTTTGTTGTCATCCCTATTTTTAGGTATTGCGTGACTGAAAGAAAATGTGTAATTTTGCATACAGCGAATAAGAATCAGCTAAGGCAATGAAAAACGTGAAGATGTATGAGGCGGGCGACAAGATGATCTCGGTCATCCGCGACAACTATAATATCCTGCAGGCGATGAACTCCTTTGGCATCTACCTCGGCTTCGGCGACAAGACGGTTGATGAGGTGTGCAAGGAGCAGGGAGTGGACACCTTTACCTTCCTGACGGTCATCAACTACACGGTCAACGGCTACGAGGATAAGCTCGGTGTGGACAAGATCTCCATTCCTACGCTGCTCAAATATCTGCGCGCCAGCCACGATTACTATCTCGACTTCCAACTGCCGTTGATTCGCCGTGAGCTCGCCGATGCGCTCGACGAAAAGGACAATCTCGCACGCCTCATCCTCAAACTGTATGATGAATACGCCCATGGCGTGACGGTGCACATGCGCTACGAGGAGAAGCATGTGTTCCCTTACGTGCAGAAGTTGCTCGACGGTGAGACGTCTGACAACTATGACATCGACACTTATTCCAAGCACCACAATCAACTTGACACGAAGCTGAGGGAACTCAAGAACATCATCATCAAGTATCTGCCTGCCGACGGACCTCACAACAACAAACTCATGGCCACACTCTACGATATATATAATAATGAGGAGTGGCTCCATCTCCACTGCAATGTGGAGAACGACATCTTTATTCCTGTCATCCGGCATCTCGAAAACCAGCGGAAGCAACAGAGCGTGGAGCTCAGTGCTATACCCGGTATGGTCAAGCATGAGGGTGAGGACGACCCGTTGAGCCAGCGCGAGCGCGATGTCATCGTGGCACTCGTACAAGGCATGTCAAACAAGGAAATCGCCGACCATCTCTGCATCTCCACCAACACGGTCATCACCCATCGACGCAATATCGCCAAGAAACTGCAAATACATTCACCAGCGGGTCTGACCATCTATGCCATTGTCAACAAGTTGGTGAGCATAGATCAAACAATGCAAAAGTAGGGGGGCTCCAGACCCTCTTCTCCCAGCCTCTTCCCCCTAAGATGGGGAAGAGAAAATGCTATACCCAAGTCCCAAGCATGAATTTTCTGAGTCTTTTATCTAAGGCTTTGTACTTTTGCTTAAGATGAGTAAGTGTGCCTGGAAAGAGTTTCTTCAGTTAGACTCTTTCCATTCTTTTATGATTTTGTCAGTGCCACTTCCTGCCTTTTCCGCTACGCCCGGCATGGCAAAATTTTTGTGCTGAAATAGAATAACCGGCCGCAAACTTACGAATATTGAAAATAGTTATTATCTTTGCAAACAAATGATATACGGACGCTATGATTGTCACTTTTGAAAGGGAATACCTGCAGAACTTGTATGGGAATGGTAAGGCTACAGACATGAAGTACTGGTATCAACCCTAAATCGTAAAGAAGTACAAGAAGGTTGTTGATATAATGAAGAGTGCGAAACACGTCCTGACACTTACCCAAATAGTTTCACTACATTATGAGAAATTGCATGGTGACAAAGAAGGCCTTTCATCAGTAAGGGTCAATAACCAGTACCGTATAGAATTTGAGGAGACTAAGCAGAATGGAGAAGATATTTCCACTATCTGCAATATAACGGAATTAAGTAGTCATTATAAATAGGAGGATGTTATTATGATACACATAGACGGAGTTAAAGACAATATGATAGCTAACAACGTGGATCCTTTTGAGCCAACTCATCCTGGAGAAGTTATCCGGGATGAACTTGAAGATAGAGGAATGTCGCAGCGTCAGCTTGCTAAAAAAATGGGTATGTCCTATTCTGTTCTCAACGACATTATCAACGGCAAACGTGACATAAGCGTTGAATACGCTATGATGCTTGAAGCTGCATTGGGCATTGATGCAGACTTCTGGATTAACATGCAGACGCAGTATTCAAAGCAGATGGCAAAACGGGACAAAGGGTTCCTGTCAAAGCTTGAGAATATCAGGAGAGTTGCCGCAGTACTTTAACGGATGGAACCAATACCAACTATAAAGGAAGTTACGCATTAAAAGTTAGGGGGCTACCTTTGTGGGAAGAAGTTGCGGAATCTCAATGTTATTTAGGTAAAACTGGTTCGTTGCTTTCTCCCTCCCTTTTAGGGAGGGAGAGGAGGGTCTTCAAAAAAATACGCTGAAACTCTCAACGAGCTCCAGCGTATAGCCTATGTTTAACTAAAAATCCTTTTCAAATCAAACGTCGACCTCACGGTCTCCATTATCATCCGTTAAACAATCTATCAAATCTACCTTAAACCTAATAACTAAAAACCTAAATCTATTACTACTAACCTAAACAATCTATTAACCTTTTGACGTGTGCAAAGGTACAGTGATTTTCTTATTCTCACAACATTTTCCGTTATAATTAAATAGGAAAAAGCCTTTTATTGATGTAAATCAATGGGTGTTTGCGTACACATAATAAAATATCGCAGAATCGTTGGTCGTTGGGCATTCTTTTCGTAACTTTGTCTTAGTAATAAAGAATAAGACTATGCGTGTACTCATTGTCAACACCAGTGAAAAGACCGGAGGAGCCGCTGTGGCTGCCAACCGGCTCATGGAGGCACTCAACAACAACGGGGTGAAGGCTAAGATGCTTGTGGCCGACAAGCAGACCGACAATATCACGGTGGTGGGCCTGCCCCATCCGGGTCGTCACCGCCTTCACTTTCTGTGGGAGCGTTGGTGCATCTTTTGGCGTCTCCACTTCAAGCGTGACCACCTCTTCGAGATTGATACTGCCAACTCTGGCACCGACATCACCTCTCTGCCCGAATATAAAGAGGCGGATGTGATACATCTGGCATGGATCAACCAGGGGATGCTCTCTCTGAAAGATATCAACACGATTCTGGAAGATGGCAAGCCGGTGGTATGGACCATGCACGATATGTGGCCCGCGACGGCTATCTGCCACTACGCGCTGACGTGTCACAACTTCACGACGCACTGCCAGCATTGCCGCCTCCTGCCCGGTGGTGGCGGTAAGCACGACTTGTCTTATAAGGTATGGGAGCGTAAGGCAAAAATCCTTGGCAAGCACGCTATCAAGTTCGTGGCGTGCAGCCGGTGGCTTGCCGGCGAGGCCCGTCGCAGCCGACTGCTTGTGGGACAGGACATAACGGCCATTCCCAATCCCATCGACACGCGGGTGTTCCGTCCCGGCGACCAGCGTCAGGCTCGGCTGGGCATGCATCTGCCACTCGACAAGAAGCTGATTCTCTTTGTCTCACAGCGCGTCACCCAGACGATCAAAGGCATGGACTATATGGTTGAGGCTTGCAACAAACTCGCCGCTGACCACCCTGAACTCAAAGAGCAGTGGGGCGTGGTGGTCATGGGAGGACATGCCGACGAGATCGCAGAGCAGTTCCAGTTGCCTGTCTACCCCCTGGGCTATGTCAATAACACGCGGGCTATCGTGCAGGCTTATCAGGCTGCGGATGTCTTCGTGATTCCGTCGTTGAGCGATAACCTGCCCAACACTATCATGGAAGCGCTGGCCTGCGGTGTGCCGTGCGTAGGCTTCAACGTGGGCGGCATCCCCGAGATGATCGATCACCAAAAGAATGGCTATGTGGCCAAGTACCGTTCGGCCGACGATCTCGCGGCAGGCGTCTACTGGACGCTCCACGAGGCTGACCATCAGCAGCTCAGCCACGAGGCTGTGAACAAGGTGGAGCGCAACTACAGCCAGCAGAGTGTCGCCGTGAAATATATAGAGGTTTACAGTAACGCCATCGCGCAAAGAACATTCAGAATATGATCAGGTTTACCGTTGTCACCATTACGTATAATGCGGCTCCCGTGTTGCAGTCCACGCTCGACAGCGTGCTGGCACAGAACTACGCCAACGTGGAGCACTGGATCATCGACGGCAAGTCGACCGACAGCACCGTGGCGATGGCTGAGGACTACCGGCGACAGACCGAGCAGCAGGGTAGCCCTCATGTGGTATGCATACAGAGCGAGCCCGACCGTGGCCTCTACGACGCGATGAACAAGGGGCTGGCGTTGGCCACGGGCGACTATATCGTCTTTCTCAATGCCGGCGACGCTTTCCCGTCGGCCGACACGCTGCAGCATGTGGCGGACTGTGTGAAGCCCGGCGAACCGTTGCCGGGCGTGCTCTACGGCTTTACCGACATCGTGGACAGCGAGCGCCGCTTCGTTGCGCACCGCCGTCTGCAACCGCCCGCTCATCTGTCGTGGCGCTCGTTCTGCCGGGGTATGCTTGTCTGCCATCAGGCGTTCTATGCCCGGGCCGACATTGCGAAGAACAATCCCTATGACCTGCGCTATCGCTTCTCGGCCGATGTGGACTGGTGCATCCGTGTGATGCGTGAGACTCAGCGCCGCCATCTCATGCTTGTGCGTGTCAACGAGGTGGTGGCAAACTACCTCGACGGGGGCATGACAAACAAGAACCACCGTGCCTCGCTCATCGAGCGCTTCCATGTCATGGCCCGCCACTATGGTCTCATCACCACGCTGTTCATGCACCTGTGGTTTGTGGTGAGAAGGAGATAAAGGGCAACTCTTCTCTACTCATAAGCTGGATGGGGGTTGAGTATGAAGTGCTGGGTTAGGAAGGGCATAAAGTCCGCCCCACATGTCACCCCATTTGGCCTCTATCATATTGGTCCGGTCGCGTGTTGTAATTGTTTATCCATCATTTTACTCCCCTCTCCTCTTGGAGAGGGGGTGGAGGGGGTGAGGCTGTTGGAGAGGGGCATGGGGCGAGGCCACTTTTCTTATGATATCTCCGACCAGTTGATATTCGTCTTCCTCAGTTCCCGCAGATGATTCCACAGAAGACTATTGGCGGGAAGGTTGCATTCCGGGTCAGCATCGATGACCTTCTGAGCCTCATCGCGCGACAGCTGAACGAGCTGTCCGTCGCGCGCGATGTCCGCAATCTTCAGGTCAAAGGCGATGCCACTCTGCTGTGTGCCCTCCAAGTCGCCGGGCCCGCGCAACTTTAGATCAGCCTCAGCAATGCGGAAGCCATCGTTGGTATCGCACATGATGTCGATACGCTTGCGCGTCTCTTCCGACAGTTTATAGTTCGTCACAAGGATACAATAGCTCTGTTTGGCACCTCTTCCCACACGTCCACGCAACTGGTGGAGCTGGGAGAGGCCGAAACGCTGGGCATCGAGGATCACCATCACCGAGGCATTGGGCACGTTGACCCCTACCTCTATCACCGTGGTGGCTACTAATATTTGTGTTTCGCCCTTGAGAAATTTCTGCATCTCCGCTTCCTTTTCCACCGGTTTCATGCGTCCGTGCACCTTGCTCAGACGGAACTCCGGAAACACATCGCACAGCGCCTTGAAGCCATCCTCCAAGTTTTTCAAGTCCATCTTCTCGCTCTCTTCTATCAGCGGGAAGACGATATACACCTGTCGGCCTTGGTGGATCTGCTGACGGATACCCTGATAGAGGCTCGTCATCTGGTTGTCATATTTATGAATGGTGACGATCGGCTTGCGTCCCGGCGGCAACTCATTGATCACACTCACGTCGAGATCACCGTAGAGCGTCATGGCCAGCGTACGCGGTATCGGCGTGGCAGTCATCACAAGGATATGCGGCGGGTTGTCGCTCTTGCCCCACAGCTTCGCACGCTGCGCCACGCCGAAGCGGTGCTGCTCATCGACGACGGCCAGCCCAAGACGATGGAACTGCACGGTGTCCTCGATGATCGCATGCGTACCCACGAGGATGTTGACGCTCCCGTCGAGCAGTCCACCAAGCACTTCCTTGCGTCTCTTGCCCTTGACAATACCCGTGAGCAACTCCACGCGCACGGGCATGTCTTTCAAGAACTCGCGGATCGTAGCCAAGTGCTGTTCGGCCAGAATCTCCGTGGGTGCCATGATACACGCCTGGAATCCATTGTCCAGTGCGATGAGCATAGCCATGAGCGCCACAAGGGTCTTGCCCGAGCCTACGTCACCTTGCAACAGCCGGTTCATCTGACGGCCTGAGCAGAGGTCGGCACGGATCTCATGCATGACACGCTTCTGTGCGCCGGTAAGCTCAAAGGGCAGGTTGTCGCGATAGAAGTCGTTGAAGAGCGGGCCGATGCGCTTAAAAACATAGCCCTGGTATTTCTTGCGGCGCTCCGAAGTATAGCGCAGGATGTTGAGCTGGACATAGAAGAGCTCCTCGAATTTCAACCGCATCTGCGCCCGCTGCACGTCGTCCATCGACTGCGGATAGTGGATCTTGCGCAACGCGTCCTCGCGTCCGATGAGGTGAAGGCGGCTGATCTGCTCGGGCAGCAGCGTCTCGGGAATCGCACCTTGAGGGATACGGGTGACAAGTGCCTTGGTCATCTTCTCCAACGAGCGTGATGTCATGCCCCGGTCCTTCATCTTCTCCGTAGTCATATAATAAGGTTGCATGCCCATCTCCGTGACATTGCTCTCACCGACTTTTTCCATGTCGGGATGGGCGAACTGCCATCGCTGTTGGAAGATCGTGGGGCGCCCAAAGACGATATACTCCTGCCCGATCTTGTAGGTCTGCGTGACATAGCGCAAGCCGTGGAACCATACTAAATCGACAACGCCACTGCCATCGGAGAAGTGTGCCACCACACGACGCTTCTGTCCCGGATCGGTGTAAGTGTCATAGCTGAGTATCCGCCCCTTGATCTGCACGAAAGGCAACGATCCTGCGCTCGCCACGTTGTCGAAGAGCAAGGGCGACTGGAACTCCGCGATGCGATAGAACTTCGTGCGGTCTACGTATTTGTAAGGGTAATAGCCCAGCAGGTCGCCCCATGTCTTGATATGGAGCTGACTGTCGAGCAGATCCTTGCGATGAGGACCCACTCCTGGCAAATACATGATGTCCTGACTCAGTATGTCTGTCATACCACCTTATTATATATATAACGTTACCCGAGCTGTTCTTTGATGAGCGCCTCAGCGACAGCGAGGTCAAAGGGCGTGGTGAGCTTGATGTTCTCGCGATTGCCCTCTACCATTGCCACCTGACAGCCCATGGCCTCGATGACCGAGGCGTCGTCGGTGAAGTTCTCCTGATAAGGCTGTTTAAAAGCCTGTTTGGCCAACGTGATGTCGAAGACCTGCGGCGTCTGCACCACGCGATAGTCCGACCTGCGCACATTGCGGCCACCCCCCTGCTCGTCGACATAGCGCAACGTGTCGGTGACAGCGTACACAGGAATCGCCGCATAGTCCTCACGGGCTGCCTCGAAACAACGGTCGATGACATCCTTGGCAACAAACGGACGCACGCCATCGTGGATGGCCACTACGCCACACGCGTCGTCAGGCACCAGAGCCAGTCCGTTGCGCGAACTCTCGAAGCGCGTAGCACCACCGTCGGCCACCTGATGAGGAATGTCAAACGCATATTGCGCACACAGCGACCGCCAATAGTCCTGCTGCTCTTTGGGCAACACGAGGATGAGGTTCAACTGTGGGTCGTAGTCATGAAAACGCTCCAGCGTGCGCATGAGCACGGGACGACCGCCGACGGGCAGAAACTGTTTGGGCACGTCACTGCCCATGCGTGTCCCCTTGCCGCCGGCGACGATGATCACATAGTCCTGTTCTGCCATCACTTAGCCTCCATCAGGTGAGCGTACTGCATCTTCTTTTGCAACTCGCGCATTTTCTCCTCACCCACGAAATAGCTGAGGATGCGATAGGCATAGGGCAATGTAGCTGCCGGTCCTTCACCGGTGATGATATTGCCATCTTCCTGGTAGAGCTGTGCCGTATAGGTGGCTCCGGTGAGATATTTCTGGAATCCCGGTGAGCAGGTAGCCTTTTTCCCGTTGAGGATGCCAATGCCGCCGAGCACCATCGGAGCCGCACAGATAGCAGCTATACGCTTACCACTGTTGTATTGCCACAGCATTGCCTGACGCACGCCTTCATGTGCATTGAGGTTGGTGGAACCGGGCATGCCGCCTGGTATCATCAGCAAGTCAGCGTCGCGATAGTCCTCCGGACGGGTGAACAACAGATCAGCCTTGATGGTGATGCCGTGCGACGACTCCACAAATTCAGAACCCGTCACACTCACCGTATGCACCTCCACACCACCACGACGAAGGATGTCAACAGGAGCCAAGGCTTCTATCTCTTCAAAGCCATTGGCAAGAAATTCATAAACTTTTGCCATGATTATTGTCCTTTTTCAATAAATAATCGTATTTTTGTAACTGAATCAAATGCAAATATACGAAAAGTTTGTCATACAGACGAACAAAGCATAATAAAGAAAGCAAAAAACAAACAGATATGCCACAGAAGCATCTACGCTTTGCCCTCTTCGGCAATGCATTTCAAGCGCGGAAGTCGGTGGCCATACAGCATATCACCGACATCCTCAAAGCCCATGACGCGGAGGTACTCATCGACCGTCCCTACTATGAATTTCTGGTCCGTGACCAGCATCTCGACATCTGGCATACGGACGTTTTCGACGGTGAGGACTTCACGGCAGACTTCGCTGTCTCGCTCGGCGGCGACGGCACCTTCCTCAATGCAGCCAGCCGTGTCGGCGCGAAAGGCATTCCTATGCTTGGCGTAAACATGGGCAGGCTGGGCTTCCTCGCCGACGTGCTGCCCAGCGAGGTGAGCATGGCCTTCGAAGAAATATACAATGACACTTACAAGATAGAGGAGCACTCTGTCATCCAAGCCGAGGCGGTCGGCGAACAACTCAGTGGCTGCCCTTTCGCTCTTAATGACATCGCACTGCTCAAACGCGACATGGCTGCCATGATATCTGTCCGATGCAGCATCGACGGGGAATATCTGGTCACCTACCAGGCTGACGGACTGATCATCTCCACGCCTACGGGCAGCACCGCCTACAGCCTGAGCAACGGAGGACCCATCATCGTGCCGTCGGCGCAAAACCTCTGTATCACACCGGTAGCTCCGCATAGCCTCAACATCCGACCAATCGTCATCAATGACAACTGTGAGATTGAGCTCGACGTGGAAAGCCGTAGCCACAACTTTCTTATCGCCATCGACGGACGGTCAGAAAAGCTCACGGACAAAACCAAGGTCGTCATCCGCAAGGCTCCCTATCAGGTGAAGATCGTCAAGCAGCACAACGCCCACTACTTCTCCACCCTGCGCGACAAGCTCATGTGGGGTGCTGACCAACGGCAACAATGAGGATCAGACGACTCACCACGAAGGTTGTTCAATGAAAACACGATCGTTTCTCTCTGATTCTTCACAGATATCATACGATCACTCCTCTCTGGTTATTCATAGATGAAAATACGAAATCTCTTCAATCTCCCCAAGTCCAAGTACGACACCCGCTCCATCGTGCGGTGGCTGTGGCAGGCGTGGCGTGGCAACAGGCTGCAAGCCATGCTCAATGCTGTCATCGGCCTGCTCGGCGTTGTGGTGTCACTGGCGCAAGTAGGAGCCGTGCAACATGCCATCGACGTGTCTACGCCCGCCCTGCAAGGACATGCCTGCAGTCCTCACCGCATCGTCATCGCCGTCATCGTCATGGCACTGCTCATGCTCGCCGGACTGCTTCTCACCATAGCAAGCACTTGGGTGAGCAACATCCTTGGCATCAGGGCACAGAACCGCATGCAGCAGCGGATGCTCGACCGCATCCTGCGCACACAATGGCACGGCAAAGAGAAGTTCCACTCCGGTGATGTCCTCAACCGACTGGAGTTCGATGTGAACAATGTAGTGACCTTCCTCACCGAGACCATTCCCGACTCGCTCGCCGTCCTTGCCATGTTCATCGGAGCGTTTTGCTATCTCTTCGCCATGGATGCCGTGCTGGCTGTTATCACCATCGCCATCATCCCCGTATTCGTCGCCGTGAGCAAGATCTATGTCAGACAGATGCGGCGGCTCACCAGCGAGGTACGCTCTTCCGACTCCAAGGTGCAAAGCCTCATGCAGGAAACGATCCAGCACCGTATGCTCATTAAGACGCTTGAGAGTGAGACACCCATGACCGAACGCCTGGAACAGACACAAAGCATACTGCGCCATAAGGTCGTGCGCCGTACAGTATTCTCTGTTTTCAGCAATATCGTCCTATGGCTGGGCTTCCGCCTGGGCTACCTCATCGCCTTTCTCTGGGCTGCCCTACGCATGTCGCGCGGCTCGCTGACCTTTGGCGGCATGACCGCCTTTCTGCAACTCGTCGGCCGTATACAAGGACCGGCGCGCAACCTTACCAAACTCGTTCCGCAGGCCGTATCAGTGTTCACCGCCGCCGAGCGACTGATGGAACTGGAGGAAGACCCGCTCGACGAGACGGGGGAGCCCGTCAGACTGGAGTCGCCTTGTGGCATCCGTCTCGAACATGTATCCTATCATTACGAGGACAAGGACCGTGAGATCCTCCATGACCTGAACTTCGACTTCCCACCTGCCTCGTGTACAGCCATTCTCGGCGAGACGGGAGCCGGCAAGACGACGCTCATCCGCATCCTTCTGGCACTGCTCTCTCCACAGCAGGGAAAGGCTGTCATCTATAACAACCACCATCAGGAGACTGCGCTCACCCCGCTGACCCGCTGCAACTTCGCCTATGTGCCACAGGGCAACACCCTGCTCAGCGGTACCATCCGCGACAACCTGCGCTTAGGACGACTGACGGCAACAGAGGAAGATATGAAAGAAGCCCTTCACAAGAGCTGTGCGGACTTCGTCTTCAACCTTCCCGACCGCCTCGACACGCTTTGCAGCGAGGCAGGAGGAGGACTCTCGGAAGGACAGGCACAGCGCATCGCCATCGCACGCGCATTGCTCCGCCAAAGCAGCATTCTCGTGCTCGACGAGGCTACATCGGCCCTCGACCCGGAGACAGAACGCAAACTGCTCAACAATATCCTCGCCGACCGCAACACTACGGTCATCTTCGTCACGCACCGTATGGCGGTCATCGACTACTGCGACCAGACACTGAAAATAGTAAGAAATTAAAGAATACTGTGATTCTTCTTCACGAATAACAAAAAGTTAGAAAAGACTATGATTCATCTTCACGATATCAACAAGACCTACTTCGGTGCCCAGCCGCTGCATGTGCTTAAGGGCATCAGCCTCGACATCGAGGAGGGTGAGTTCGTCTCCATCATGGGAGCGTCGGGCTCCGGAAAGTCTACGTTGCTCAACATCTTAGGTATCCTCGACAACTACGACAGTGGGGAATATATCCTCGACGGCACGCTCATCAAGGACCTCAGTGAGCGCCGCGCCGCTGAATATCGCAATCACTTCATCGGCTTCATCTTCCAAAGTTTTAATCTCATCGGCTTTAAGACTGCGGTAGAGAACGTAGAGCTCCCGCTCTTCTACCAAGGTGTGTCGCGACGCAAACGCCATAAGATGGCATTGGAATATCTTGAGCGCCTCGACCTGCTGCCCTGGGCTGACCACTATCCCAACGAGATGTCGGGTGGACAGAAACAGCGCGTAGCCATCGCCCGTGCCCTTATCGCGAATCCCAAGGTAATCCTCGCCGACGAGCCCACCGGTGCCCTCGACTCCAAGACGAGCGTGGAGGTGATGGAACTGCTCAAAAGCCTCAACGAAGAAGAGCATAAGACCATTGTCGTCGTCACACACGAGAGCGGCGTGGCCAACGAGACCAACAAGATCATACACATCAAAGACGGACTCATCGGAAAGATAGAGGAGAATCTCGACCACCACGCCTCGCCATTCGGAATCAACGGAGTGATGAAATAGAAAACATGAACGTTTATGATTGATCTCTTAGAAGAAATCTGGGCAACCGTCAGACGCAACAAGCTGCGCACAGCCTTGACCGGCTTTGCCGTGGCGTGGGGCATCTTCATGCTTATCTTTCTGCTCGGTGCCGGCAACGGACTTATCAACGCCACGGAGAGCAATTCGGGACGCTTCCTCGACAACTCCATGTCGGTGGGAGGCGGCACGACCTCCAAGGAATACAAAGGACTGAAAGAGGGCAGGCCGATACAGTTGCAGGACAAGGACATCAACAGCACACGACAGAAGTTCGCTGCCAACGTCGACAGCATAGACGCACAGATAAGCCACTCCGGTGTGACCATCACCTATGGCGAGAACTACCTCAGCACCGAGATCGACGGTGTCTCGCACATGCATGCCCGCATCAACAAGATAGAGATGCTCCACGGACGCTTCATCAACGACGTCGACAACAGCCAGCAGCGCAAGGTCATCGTACTCAACGAGGACCAGGCCAAAGAGCTCAACGAGCACGACCCGGCAGCTCTTGTGGGCCAGTACGTGAAGATGGACAGCCTCGCCTTCCGCGTGGTCGGCATCACGCAGAGCGACCAGACCGGCATGAACGCCAGTGCTTACCTACCGTTCTCCACGCTGCGCATCATCTACCAGATGGGTGACAAGGTCGACAACATCAACTTTTCGTTTCACGGCTTACAGACCGAGGCGGATAACGAAGCCTTTGAGAAACGCTACAAGGCCACGCTCAACGCCAACCACGATGCCGCCCCCGACGACGAGGATGCCGTATGGATCTGGAACCGCTTCACACAGGCCATGCAGATGAACATGGGCATGGGCATCATCCGCAAGGCACTGTGGATCATTGGCCTGTTCACACTGATGTCGGGTATTGTCGGCGTGAGCAACATCATGCTCATCACCGTCAAGGAGCGCACGCGCGAGTTTGGCATCCGCAAGGCCATCGGAGCCACACCGGCCTCTATCCTTCGCCTGATCATCATCGAGAGCATTATTATCACCACGTTCTTCGGCTACATCGGCATGCTCTGCGGCATTGCCGCCAACGAATATATGGATGCTACCATCGGACACGAGCAGGTAGACGCTGGACTTTTCAAAGCCACCATGTTCCTCAACCCTACTGTAGGCTTCGACGTGTGCATAGAGGCCTTGGTGGTCATGGTTGTCGCCGGTACGCTTGCCGGCCTCATCCCAGCCCGCAAAGCAGCCCGCATACGACCCATAGAAGCGCTGAACAATGTTGAATGATGAGTTATTCAATGACGAATTACGTATGACGAATGATGAGCTATTCAATGACGAATTACGGATGACGAGTTACGAGTTGTCTCATAACTACTCATGATAGCTTGCCAACCGCCAAACATTTATTTATACATTATACATTATACATTATACACTATACATTATTATGCGTCTTGACATCGACACCTACCGCGAGATACTCGACACGCTGACGCGCAACAAGAGCCGTTCGTTTCTGACAGGCTTCGGCGTATTCTGGGGCGTGTTCATGCTCGTGGCCCTCATCGGCGGGGGCGACGGGCTGAAGGACCTGCTGAGTAAGAACTTCGAGGGCTTTGCCACGAACTCGGCACTCGTCTTTGCCCAGCCGACGACAAAGCCCTACGACGGTTTTCGCAAGGGACGGCAGTGGAACATGGTCTACAAAGACGTAGACCGACTCAAAGCACAGGTTCCCGAACTCGACGTGGTCACGCCGATGGTAGCACGCTGGGGCAGTGTGGTCGTCTTCGGTGACAAGAAGAGTACGGCCAGCGTCAAGGGTGTGGAACCCGACTATGCCCAAGTGGAGCAGCCCAGCCTCTGCTATGGCCGGTACATCAATCCGATGGATATGGCGCAGCACCGCAAGGTGTGCGTGTTGGGCAAGAAGATCTATAAGACGCTCTTCCCCGGCGGCGGCAATCCCTGCGGACAGCTCGTACGCATCGATTCGCTCTACTACAGTGTTGTCGGCGTGGACTACAGTTCCGGCAACATGAACATCAACGGTTCGGCAGAGGAGAGCGTCATCCTGCCCATCACGCTCATGCAGCAAACCTATAACCTCGGTGACCAAGTAGACATCATCAGTCTCACAGGCCGTCCCGGTGTGGTGCTCAGCAAGCTCAGCAGCCGCATCCGCGGCATCATCGCACGCGAGCACCATGTCGACCCCACCGACGAGAAAGGCATCACCGTGTTCAACACAGAAGTGCTCTTCGGCATGGTCGACAGTCTGTTCAAAGGTGTGAACTATCTGGTATGGCTCGTGGGTATCGGCACGCTCTTGGCCGGAGCCATCGGTGTGTCGAACATCATGATGGTGACCGTTCGCGAGCGCACCGTCGAGATCGGCATCCGTCGCGCCATTGGTGCCACGCCACGCATGGTGCTCTCGCAGATCATTACCGAAAGCATCGTGCTGACCATCGTGGCCGGCATGAGCGGCATCCTCTTTGCCGTGGCTATTCTCCAGCTCTTGGAGATGGGCAACACCACCGACGGCATCGTGCAAGCGCATTTCCAAGTGAGCTTCTGGACAGCCGTAGGTGCCATGGCCCTGCTTAGCGTGCTCGGCGTACTGGCAGGACTGGCACCTGCTGCCCGCGCCATGAGCATCAAGCCGGTGGATGCCATGAGAGATGAGTAGGCTCTCTGTAAGGGAGAACCTACATAAGAATCCAACTCTACAGAAAAGAAATAACTACAATAGAATTATGAAGAAGTATAGCAAGTTTATCGTGGCAGGCATCATCCTGATCATCTTCATCGCCACCTTTGTATTCTTGTGGATGAAGAGTCAGCCGCAGCCCGTGGCCTACGAGGAGTTCACACCCGCGCTGAAGGACATCCGCAAGACGACTGTCATCACGGGCAAGATAGAGCCACGCAACGAGATCAACATCAAACCGCAGATCTCCGGCATCATCGTCAAGCTCTATAAGGAAGCCGGACAGCACGTCCAGGCCGGTGAGGTCATCGCCAAGGTGAAAGTCATCCCCGACGAGTCACAGCTCAGCTCGGCACAGGCACGCATCCGCTTAGCAGCCATCAACGCCCGGCAGGCCAAGATCGACTACGACCGCATGAAAGTTCTATACAACAAAGGACTGGTCTCCGGCGACGAGTACGACCAGAAGCGAAAGGCACTGCAACAGGCCGACGAGGAGGTGCGCGCCGCCAATGAGAACTTAGAGGTGGTGCGTGACGGCGTTTCGGCTGAGAATGCCAGCACGAGCAGCACGCTGATACGCTCCACGGTGAGCGGACTCATCCTTGACGTTCCTGTGAAGGTCGGCAACACGGTTATCCTCTCCAACACGTTCAACGACGGAACGACCATCGCCACCGTTGCCGACATGAACGACCTCATCTTCCGCGGCAATGTCGACGAGACAGAAGTGGGACAGCTCGTCACGGGTATGCCCATGCGCATCACCATCGGTGCCCTGCAGAACGAGAAGCTCGAAGCCTCACTGGAATATATCTCGCCAAAGGCTACCGAAGCCAACGGCACCAACCAGTTTGAGATCAAAGCAGCCCTGCATGGTCTTGGCAGCGCACAGATCCGCTCAGGCTACAGTGCCACTGCAGAGATCGTACTGGCTCAGGCCAATCAGGTGCTCACCGTACCTGAGAGTGCCATTGAGTTCCAAGGCAACAACACCTATGTATATATTATCCATGGCACCGGCGACAAGAAGACCTATACAAAGAAGCGCGTGACCACAGGACTGAGCGACGGCATCAACATTCAGATCACCAGCGGACTGACCAAGGCCGACAAGGTGCGCGGACCGAAGATCGTCAAGAACGACAATAGCGACGACAACCACGCATAGCGAATAACAGAGAGGAAAAAAACTTGTTACTTGGTTAGGTTTCTCACAGTTCATGTGTATATATAGGTGAATGAAGAACAACGAGACCATAGCACAACTGTTCCGCCAGCACTATCCCGATATGATGCGGATGGCGCGGCTGCTCCTCCACGACGACGCGGAGAGCGAGGATGTCGTAGGTGAGGTGTTCGCCTCTCTCCTGCACAACGACATCCTCCCCACGGGCTCCACGGTGCGTGCCTTTCTGATGACCGCCGTACGCAACCGTTGCCTCAACCTCCTGCGCAACCGCACTATCCAACAGCGCATACAAGGGCTCTACCTCCTTGACAGCCAAATGGGCGACAGTGCTGACGACATGGAGGAGCGCATCGACAACGTGAGACAAGTGCTCGACAGCGATCTCGACGACACCTGCCGACGCGTGCTCACACAGCGCTACGACCAGCAGCTCTCCTATGCCGAGATCGCCAAGACGGAAGGCATCAGCGAGACAGCAGTGTACAAACGCATCCGAAAAGCCTTGGACTCGCTTAAAGAGAAACTACAAAACAAACAAGACCATGGACAAGATTGAACGACTCGTCGCTATGATGGAAAAGCCTGACCGCTATTCCCAGAAGGAATGGCAGCAGGTGCTCAGCGATAAAGACTGCCGGGAATACTACCGGCTGATGTGCGACACGTCGACCGCACTCCACGACCACCGACCCGACGAAACAGAAACGGAAGAGGCTCTGCAACGCTTCGAGAAGCGATACATGCCTGAGAGACGACACGTCTCCATCTGGCGACAAGTGGCCGCCGTGTCCGCCGGTCTCGTGCTCATCTCGGGACTGGCCTTCGCCACCATCACAATGATAAGACACCGTCAGCAGGCTCCTAAGAAGGAACTCGCCGTAACTCCCGTCAAGGCTAAAGCCATAGCAAAGACTACAACCGCTGTCCGCAACACCATCAAGAGCCAACCGCAGGAATCAAACGGCATGAAGCAATTCATCAATACACCCGTTGCCAACATTGTCAACGAGATTGCTTCCTACTACGGTTTAAAGGCTGAGATCCGCAACTCTCAGGCAGCGAGCATCCGACTTTACTTCAACTGGAACCGTCAGTGCAGTGCCGAACAGGTGGTGAGCCAACTCAACCAGTTCGACAACATCCACATCTCACTCGACGGCAGCAGCCTCGTGCTGGAATAATCAAGGAGGATCCAACATGAGAAACAAGATCATCCTGCTTGCCGTTCTGGCACTATTGGCTTTAAGGATAGATGCCCAAACCATCACCCATTCTTTTCGCAACACCTCCATGTCCGATGCCCTGCGCTATCTGAGCACCGCCACCAGACACTATATCATCAACTTTGCCTACAACGATCTTGAGGACTTCAAGGTCACCGCCGACGTGCGCGCCCAAAATGTTCCAGATGCCATCCGCCAGATCATCGGCTTCTACCCCATCGCCATGAAAGTGGTCAAAGGCGAAGGGCAGGACAGCAAGGGACACCTTCTGCCCGACATGATCTTCGTGGAGTGTACACAGAAAGAAAACCATAAGCTCACGGGACGCGTCGTCGACGAAAACGGACAGCCCATGGAGTTTGTCAATGTCGCCGTGCTCAGCCCGCGCGACTCATCGTTCATCAATGGTGGCGTGACCACAGCAGCCGGAGACTTCGTCATTCCCTGCAAGACCACCGACGTCCTCGTCAGCCTCACCAGCGTGGGCTACCGACGCCTCGTCCGTCATATCACTACGGCCCATGCCGGTGTGCTGACCATGCGCCCCGATGCCTACCAGTTGAAAACTGTAAATGTGAAAGGCCGCCGAAAGGTGGAGCACGAGGACCGCAACGTCTTCACGTTCTCCGACGAGGAGGTGAAAGCGTCACGAGAAGCCCAACAGCTCATTGCCACGCTGCCCGGACTGCGCGTCGACGTTCTCAGCGGCCAGCTTGCCACCCTCTCTGGCAAGCCGCTGACAATTCTTGTCAACGGCATCGAGTCCAACGACAACGACCTGAAAGCACTGCAAGCCAAAGACATCCGCAACGTCGACTACTATGTGGTGCCACCGGCTCGCTACGCTGACGCCGGTACCGTGCTCAACATCCACACCCGTGCCGCCGAGAACGGCTACGCCACAGGCTTCGACGTGATGCAGGGTACGAAGGCGGGATTCAACAACACCAACGTCTACGCCAAGTACAACCACGGCCCACACCAGTTCTCACTCGACTATCGACTCGAACTGCGCAATGCAGCCAACTGCGACGAGCAGGATACCTACACCTTCAAAGACGGGGACAAGCGGGCTACCTACGACTATAGTGGTACCTACCACTTCGGCTATGCTCATCACGACTTCAATCTGAAGTATCTCTTCACCCATGGCGACAGCCTGAACTTCCAAGCGAAGTTCACGCCCACCATCTTCACCTGGTTCTGGAACAGTAACATGGACATCAATGCAGAAGGAAACCCACTATGGGCCAACGGTACACAGGACAAGCGACAACGGCGCAACAGCTTCTCGCCATCGCTCGACCTCTACTTCGACCGTAAGTTGCCCGGTGGACACGAGATCATGCTCAACGCCGTCGGTACCCTCTTCCACAACAAGCAGCATGTGCACAACACCCAAAACGACGAGACCCAGCAAACCCTCGACGACGACATGCGGCAGCACAACAACAAATACTCGTTCATCGGCGAAGCGGCTTACACCAAGGACTGGGGTCGCACGCAGCTCGCCCTCGGCTACCGCGCCGTGCTGGCTAAGTCGGATTACCGCATCACCAACATCCTCTCCGACTACAAGGAATACGACTACAATGCCACCGACGACAAGCACTATGCCTATGCACAGCTCAACGGCAGCATCGCCAAGATCGGCTACCGCGTAAGCCTTGGCGCCACCTATATCAATACGAGCAACGACGACACGCACTTCCACAAACTCTACTTCACGCCCGACGCCCTGCTCTCCTACAATGTGAAGAACGGTGCCCTGCGACTTCGCGGCAAGATGTCGACCATCACGCCGAACATCTCCAATCTGAGCAATAACAGCACGGTGACCATCCCCGGACTGCTCTACTCGGGCAATCCCTGGCTGAAGAGCGCACTCGACAAGCAGATCGGGCTCACCTACTCGCTCAACCTGCCTTGGCTGAATATGGACCTGACAGCCGACGCCCGCAAGATCGACGACGACTTCAGCACCTATTACCAATGGCAAACGATAGACGGCAACCGCGTCATCGTGGGACGCGACGAGAACTGCGACTACCTGCTCAACTATGGTTTCTCGGGTACGCTGACTCTCAACCCGTTCAGCAACGACCTGCTCTCGATTGGATTGGAGAGTGGCTACCGCTGGCAGAAAGAGAAGAGTGAGATCATCGGCACACATCACCACCAATACATGCCGTTGGCCTGGACCGTGGACTTCCGCAAGGGCTGCTGGGGTGCCGAATACTATCAGCGCATTCCGCACAAGCAACTCAACGGCAGCTTCATTAGTTCGGCTGAGAACACGCAGAACCTCATCGTCTACTACCAAAAGAAGCAGCTGATGGTAGGGCTGGTGTGCATCTTCCCCTTTGCCGCCGCCAAGTACAATAACAGCATCCTTGACAACGATGTCCTTGACCAACACGGTTGGAACCGCGTCACCAGTCAGAAGCGCACCTTCTGCATCACCCTGAGCTACAACCTCTTCTCCGGCAAACAAAACAACGACGAGAAGAAACTCAACAACAAGGACAACGACCAGGGTTTCTTCTAATAAGTTAGGGAAAGCCGATGAAAAAGTGACCCCAGCTTACAGTTTGTGCCATTGCGCCAGCTTACCCAATAACAGAGACAGGCACAAAGAAAATGGGCACCTGCCATTCCGCGAGGATGGCAAGTGCCCTATATTATGTATTCAGGTATGGTATCAATACTGCTGAGGAATATACTGCGACTTGACAGTATCATAGACCTTCATGGCAGACAATCCAGTGACACGCTTCGACGCCTTGTCCAATTGCCGGGGGGTGATTTGCAGATAGCCGGCCAAGTCTTTAGTGGTCATGTCCGTATCATCTATATGATTGAGAATCGTATCGAAGAAATAGGAAAGGAAGAGGCTGTCCACTTGGTGGTAGTCCTTGCGATTGCTGATGACATGTTTCTGCACACCCGTGAGGTGACGGTGGAACTGCTTGACGACATTGGATCTCAGCGCACGACTGTAGCGTTTTCTATATCCGAAGAGGCGATACAAATAGAAGGCGTCTGCAATGACAAAGATCAGTGCGGCAACGACAACAATAAAAGGAACGCCCATAACGTCTAAATCAACGCTTTCAAACAGAGACGCTAAAAACACCCAACCTGACATAGTTCTAAAATTTTAATGAAACATAAGTAACGACTCGCAGAGTTATTTCTATTACTACTGTTCGTCTTAACACGCTGCAAAGTTAGATGTTTTCCTTCAACTACATGATTTCATTTTCGGGATAAAACTTATCAAAAGTAGGATTTCTTTCTGTTGCATCCCTATCATGTTCATGCGCGACTTTAGCGTAATGCTCAGTAAATCAATACATTTGCGATGATAGATTGATGGTGATAATCGAACTATTCATGTACCCCATATTCTGATCTCACTATCGACACCACCTTCATTGCCGGCAAGCCTGTTGCCCTTTTGGAAGCCAAATCCAGTTGGCGTGGCGAGATCTGCATCTTGTCGGCCAGCTGATCCTTTGTCATGTCCTTATATTCTAAATGATCGATAATGCAATCAAAGAAAAGATCAAGGAAGAGATTGTCGAAATTCTGATTATTACTTTCGCCACTGTACTTTGGATTGTTCCTGTCAATGACGTGACGGTGGAACTGGTGAACAACATTGGAGCGCAATGCACGCTTATTGTTCATACGAGCCCGTATGACACGACCCAAGTAGACCGCATCAACCACAATAAAAATCATCCCTAAAATCAATAAGATCATGGGGCCATTCACAGTCCCCATCTCTATCCCATCCATCAGGGATCTTAAATAAACTAAACCAGACATATAACTCAATATATAAAATTAATAATTATGCAAATATAATAACCAGATAGAACCTAATAAAAGAATTGTGGAAGACAAAGATACACATTTTTATTAAAACAAAAGCTATCTTTCTGAATAAAAATTCTTCCTTCAACAACTTTTCTTTTTTATCGTTTCTGTCATTGTCTGTCGTGAAAGCATAGTAAGCTCCTGATAATACAGACATTATATATGATATATTTTAAGATTTCAAAAAGGCACAACCTTCGCCTAATCACAAAAAAAACAGAAAAAAACTTTGCCGGTACTCTTTTTTGGTTCATCCGACATTTCGAGTGATACGGCAATCATGAAGGGCGTAAAGTCT